>Ga0209472_1000095_pt1 | contig 50779 bp, 45 predicted proteins | sample GraSoiAngelo_130_FD_185887 | JGI IMG/M metagenome (GOLD analysis project Ga0209472, IMG submission 185887) | Grasslands soil microbial communities from the Angelo Coastal Reserve, California, USA - 14_0929_02_20cm (SPAdes) (version 2) | ecosystem: Environmental > Terrestrial > Soil > Grasslands ... | reverse complement strand
CAATCCGACCGACGGTCACCCGGTGTTCGCCTCGCAGTTGAAGCGGCGCCTCCGCCAGGGCGCGAAGCTCATCATCGCCGACCCGCGCGAGATCGCCTTGGTGCGCACGCCGCACGTCGAGGCGGACGAGCACCTGCAGCTCAAGCCCGGCACCAACGTGGCGCTGCTGAATGCGCTCGCGCACGTGGTGGTGACCGAGGGCCTCGTGAAGGAGGCCTACGTGGCCGAGCGCTGCGAGCCGGACTCCTACGCGAAGTGGAAGGCGTTCGTCGCCGAGCCGCGCAATTCCCCGGAGGAATCAGAGAGCATCACCGGAGTGCCCGCCGAGCGCGTGCGCCGCGCCGCACGCCTGTACGCCACTGCCGGCAACGGCGCCATTTACTATGGGCTCGGGGTCACCGAGCACAGCCAGGGCACGACCGCCGTCATGGGCATCGCCAACCTCGCCATGGCCACCGGCAATCTGGGCCGCGAGGGTGTGGGCGTCAGCCCGCTGCGCGGTCAGAACAACGTGCAGGGCTCCTGCGACATGGGCTCTTTCCCGCACGAGTTCAGCGCCTACCGCCACGTGTCCGATCCCGCGGTGCGCGGCTCGTTCGAGGAGGTCTGGGGCGTCAAGCTGCAGGCGGAGCCGGGACTGCGCATTCCCAACATGTTCGAGGCGGCCCTCGACGGCACCTTCAAGGGCATGTACGTGCAGGGCGAGGACTTCGTGCAGTCCGACCCCAACACTCACCACGTCAGCGCCGCGATGGCCTCGCTCGAGATCTGCATCGTCCAGGATCTGTTCCTGAACGAGGTGGCGAAGTTCGCGCACGTGTTCCTGCCGGGCTCCTCGTTCCTCGAGAAGGACGGCACGTTCACCAACGCCGAGCGGCGCACCTCGCGCGTGCGCAAGATCATCGAGCCGCTCGCGGGCTATCAGGACTGGCAGATCACCTGCCTGCTCTCCGAGGCGCTTGGCTACCCGATGCGCTACCGCCATGCGGGCGAGATCCTCGAGGAGGTCGCGCGGCTCACGCCGACCTTCGCCGGCATGAGCTTCGAGAAGATCGACCGCCTGGGGAGCATCCAGTGGCCCTGCAACGACGCGGCTCCCGAGGGCACCCCGACCATGCACGTGCACCAGTTCGTGCGAGGCAAGGGCAAGTTCTGGCCCACCGAGTACGTGCCGACCAGCGAGCGCGTGACGAGCCGCTTCCCGCTGATCCTCACCACCGGCCGGATACTCACTCAGTACAACGTCGGGGCGCAGACGCGCCGCACGCGCAACGTCATCTGGCACGCCGAGGACGTGCTCGAGATCCATCCGCACGATGCCGAGATGCGTGGCATCAGCGACGGGGACTGGGTGGGGCTCACGAGCCGCGCCGGCGAGACGGTGCTGCGCGCGAAGGTGTCCGAGAAGATCGCCCCAGGAGTGGTGTACACGACGTTCCACTTCCCGGAGACCAATGCCAACGTGGTCACCACCGAGAACTCCGACTGGGCGACCAACTGCCCCGAGTACAAGGTGACCGCGGTGGAAGTGGTGCTGGTGAACCAGAAGGAAGCCTGGCAGAAGCGCGCCGAGGCCGAGCGCGCCGCGCCGCTTCCGGCGCGCAAGCGCAAGCCCGATCGCGCGCCCGCCTGAGCGGGGGAATGAGCGCACAGCCCGCACCCGCCTCGGTCAGCGCCGAAGTCGAGATCGAGCGCTGGTCGGGCGGCGCGCTGAGCCACACCACCGACCTCGTGGCCGAGGAGGTGCCGGTCGCGCTCGTCTATCACGACGTGCCGCACGTCGTGATGCTCGCGACCCCGGCCGACCTCGAGGACTACGGCGTCGGGTTCACGCTGAGCGAAGGGCTGGTGGCGCGCGCCGAGGAGATCCGCGGCGTGGAGGTTACCTGCGGCGCGCTCTCCGCGGACGTCCACATCAGCGTGGCGTGGGAGCGCTTCACGCAGCTGCTGCAACGGCGCCGCAACCTCGCGGGCCGCACCGGCTGCGGCCTGTGCGGTGCGGAGAGCGCCGCGGATGCGATCCGCGAGTGCGGCCCGGTGCCGGACGGTGTGAGCGTCACGAGCGCGGCGCTCCACGCGGCGATTGCGGAGCTCTCCGGCCGCCAGCCGATCAATGCGCGCACCGGGAGCGTGCACGCAGCGGCCTGGGTGGTGCCGGGAGAGGGGATTAAAGTCGTGCGCGAGGATGTCGGCCGGCACAATGCGCTCGACAAGGCCATCGGTGCGCTCTCGCGAGAGCGCACCGATTTCGCCGCCGGCTACATGCTGATCACCAGCCGCGCGAGCTACGAGATGGTGCAGAAGTGCGCCACCGTCGGGATCTCGCTGCTGGTCGCGCTCTCGGCGCCAACCGCGTTCGCCGTGCGCCTGGCGCAGCGCTCGGGGCTCACGCTCGTGGCCTTCGCGCGCGCCGACCAGCACGTGGTCTACGCCCATCCGCACCGAGTGAAATAGGCACCGACCAAGCCCATGAACATCGATCTGCTCATCAAGATGGCGAACGAGATCGGCGACTTCTTCGCCGGCACCGCGCAGCCCGAGGAGGCCGCGCGCGCCGTGGCCAATCACCTGAAGCGCTACTGGGAGCCGCGCATGCGCGCACAGATGCTCGACTACTACGAGCAACGCCAGGGCGCCGGTCTCTCGGATCTCGCCCGCAGCGCCGTGGCGCTCCTCGCCGCGGGCGCGAGCGGCCCGGCAGCCGGCGCGCCGCTGCCGGCCGGGCCCGGATCGGGTGCGCCTCCGCAGGGCACCAAGGCATGAGGCGACACGAGGCGGGCAGGGCGCTCATCTGCGGCTCGCTGGCCTTCGACACCATCATGGTGTTCGGCGACCGTTTCGCCAATCACATCCTGCCCGACAAGATCCACATGCTGAACGTGTCGTTCCTGGTGCCCCAGCTGCGCCGGGAGTACGGCGGCTGCGCCGGCAACATCGCCTACAATCTGAGCCTCCTCGGTGACGTCGGCTATCCCATGGCGACCGTGGGCCGCGACTTCGCTCCTTATAAAGAGTGGATGGCGCGCACCGGGGTGCCGGCCGACCACGTGCGCGTGATCGAGGACGAGCTCACGGCGCAGGCCTTCATCACCACCGACCTCGACGACAACCAGATCACGGCGTTCCACCCCGGCGCGATGCAGCACGCGCACCTGAACCGCGTGAGCGATGCGCAGCGCATCGCCCTCGGCATCGTCGCGCCCGACGGACGCGAAGGCATGATCCAGCACGCCGCGCAGTTCGCGGACGCGCGCATTCCGTTCATCTTCGATCCCGGCCAGGGGCTGCCGATCCTGAGCGGTGCGGAGCTCTCGCGCATGGTTTCGCAGGCGACCTGGGTGACGGTCAACGACTACGAGTGGCAGCTGCTCCAGCAGAAGACCAGCTGGGGCGTGCGCGAGGTCACCGAGCGCGTGAGCGCGCTCATCGTCACCCGCGGCGCGGCCGGCTCCGTGATCCACACGCGGGACGGGGAGCTCGCGATCCCATGCGCTCCCGCGCGCGAGGTGGTGGATCCCACCGGATGCGGCGACGCCTATCGCGCCGGCCTCATTCACGGCCTGCTGCATGGCCTCGACTGGCCGACCACCGGACGCATCGCCTCGCTCATGGGCGCCGTCAAGGTCGAGTCTCGCGGCACGCAGAATCACCTCTTTACGCGCGCCGAATTCGACGCGCGACTCGCTTCCGCCTTCCCGTAGCGGTGAGTCCACGGCCTCGGCAAGGCATGCCCCCGGCGAGGCACGGCCCCGGCAAGGTAGGTTAAACTGATCGGCCTCACCTCAGCTTCAGGATGGCGGCGGAATCACCCCATGGCGAACGACTATCTCTTCACCTCCGAATCGGTCTCCGAAGGCCATCCGGACAAGGTCGCGGACCAGATCTCGGATGTCGTGCTGGATGCGATCCTTGCAGAAGACGATCGCGGCCGCGTCGCCTGCGAGACGCTGGTGAAGACCGGGGTGGTGATCGTCGCCGGCGAGATCACGACCAGCGCCTGGGTCGACGTCGAAGCGCTGGTGCGTAAGACGGTCCTCGATATCGGCTACAACTCCTCGGAGCTCGGATTCGACGGGGCCACCTGCGGCGTGCTGAACCTCATCGGAAAACAGTCGCCCGACATCGCCCAGGGGGTCGATCGGAAGGACGAGCGTCGCCAGGGCGCGGGTGACCAGGGGCTGATGTTCGGCTACGCGACGAACGAGACCGACGTGCTGATGCCGGCGCCGATCGCGCTCGCGCACCGCCTCGTGAAGAAGCAGGCCCAGGTGCGCAAGGCCGGCAAGCTCCCCTGGCTGCGCCCCGACGCGAAGAGTCAGGTGACGCTCCGCTACGAGGAAGCACGCCCCGTGGGGCTCGAGGCGGTGGTGCTTTCGACCCAACACAGCCCGGAAGTCTCCACGAAGGTGCTGCGCGAGGCGGTGATGGAGGAGATCCTCAAGCCCATCCTGCCCGCCAAGTGGGTGGACAAGCGCACCCGCTACCACATCAACCCGACCGGGCGTTTCGTGATCGGCGGTCCGGTGGGCGATTGCGGACTCACCGGGCGCAAGATCATCGTCGACACCTACGGCGGCTTCGCCCGCCACGGCGGCGGCGCGTTCTCCGGCAAGGACCCCTCCAAGGTCGACCGCTCGGCGGCGTACGCCGCGCGCTATGTCGCCAAGAACATCGTGGCGGCGGGACTCGCCGAGCGCTGCGAGGTGCAGGTGTCCTACGCCATCGGCGTCCCCGAGCCGACCTCGATCATGGTGGAGACCTTCGGCACGAGCCGCCTGTCGCGCGAGCGCCTGACGCAGCTCATCCGCAAGCACTTCGACCTGACGCCTTACGGTCTGCGCGGGATGCTCGATCTCCTGCGTCCGATCTACCAGAAGACCGCCGCCTACGGACACTTCGGCCGCACCGAGCCGGAGTTCACCTGGGAGCGCACCGATCTCGCCGAGACGCTGGCCGGGGAGGCCAAGGGGGCGCGCGCGGCCTAAAGTCCTTGATCTTTGCAGCCGCAGGGGCTGCAGCCACGCTTGCCGAGGAGCGTTGCGACGGGCCGCGCGCGCACGGCGTGCCCGCCAGGCTCGGCAGGCGCTGGAATCCGCACGGCGCTCACACTGACATTCGGGTACGAGTATGAACGCCAATCTGAAGACCGCCGCCACCGCGACCGACTACAAGGTCGCAGACCTCAAGCTGGCCGATTTCGGGCGCAAGGAGATCGCGATCGCCGAGACGGAGATGCCCGGCCTCATGGCGATCCGCGAGGAGTACGCGCGCAGTCAGCCCTTGAACGGCGCCCGCATCTCCGGCTCGCTCCACATGACCATCCAGACCGCGGTGCTCATCGAGACGCTGCAGGCGCTCGGCGCACGGGTGCGCTGGGCGTCGTGCAACATCTTCTCCACCCAGGATCACGCGGCCGCCGCCATCGCCGCGCGCGGCACGGCGGTGTTCGCCTGGAAGGGCGAGACGCTCGCCGATTACTGGGAGTGCACGCACCGGATCTTCGAGTGGCCCGACGGCGGCTACTCCAACATGATCCTCGACGACGGCGGCGATGCGACGCTGCTGCTGCACCTCGGCGCGCGCGCCGAGAGCGACCCGGCGGTGATCGCCAAGCCAACCAGCGAGGAGGAGGTGGCGCTGTTCGCGGCGATCCGCGCGCGGCTGAAGAGCGATCCGCGCTGGTATTCGACGCGCATCGGTCAGGTGCGGGGCGTGACCGAAGAGACCACCACGGGGGTGAAGCGCCTGTACCGCATGGCGAAGGAGGGGACGCTCGCCTTCCCCGCGATCAACGTCAACGACTCGGTGACCAAGAGCAAGTTCGACAACCTCTACGGCTGCCGCGAGTCGCTGGTGGACGCCATCAAGCGCGCCACCGACGTCATGGTGGCGGGCAAGATCGCGGTGGTGTGCGGCTACGGCGACGTCGGCAAGGGCTGCACGAGTGCGCTGCGGGCGCTCTCGGCCCGGGTGTGGGTCACAGAGGTCGATCCGATCTGCGCGCTGCAGGCCGCCATGGAAGGCTATCGCGTGGTCACGATGGAGTATGCGGCCGACAAGGCCGACATCTTCGTCACCGCCACGGGGAACTATCACGTGATCACGCACGAGCACATGCTGCGCATGAAGCACAATGCCATCGTGTGCAACATCGGCCACTTCGACAACGAGATCGACGTGGCGAGCTTGAAGCGCTACCCGTGGGAGAACATCAAGCCGCAGGTCGATCACGTGATTCTGCCCGACGGCCGGCGGCTGCTCCTGCTCGCCGAGGGGCGGCTCGTGAATCTCGGGTGCGGCACGGGGCACCCGAGCTACGTGATGAGCTCGAGCTTCGCGAACCAGACCATCGCGCAGGTGGAGCTCTTCACGCAGACCGCCAGATACCCGATCGGGGTGTACGTGCTGCCGAAGAACCTCGACGAGAAAGTCGCGCGGCTGCAGCTCAGGAAGCTCGACGTCGAGCTGACGGAGCTCACCGAGAGCCAAGCCCGCTACATCGGCGTCGACCGGTCGGGCCCCTACAAGCCCGATCACTACCGCTACTGATGAGCGCCGCGAACCCGGGTTCGGGCGCGGGCACGGCGCTTTCCGCCGCCGCCGCGGTGCGCACCGCGGGAGGGGCGGTGCTGCTCGACGGCAAGATGGTCGCCGCGAGGGTGCGCGCCGCGGTCGCGGCGCGCGCCGCCGCCTTCGCCGCGCGCTGCGGGCGGCGGCCGGGACTCGCGGTGGTGCAGGTGGGGCACGATGCGGCCTCGGGTGTGTACGTGCGCAACAAGCGCAAGTCCTCGCTCGAGGCGGGAATCGAGTCCTTCGCTCACGACCTGCCGGCCGACACGGGCGAGGCCCAGATTCTCGCTCTCGTCCACGCGCTGAATCATGATGAGCGCGTCGACGGCATCCTGGTGCAGCTGCCGCTGCCGGCGGGGGTGGACACCCATCGAGTCATGGACGCCGTCGACCCCGCCAAGGACGTCGACGGACTCCACCCCGTGAACACGGGGCTCCTCGCGCAGAAGCGGCCGCGGCTGCGTCCCTGCACCCCCTTCGGGGTCATCCGCCTGGCCCAGGAGTACGGCATCGCGCTCGCGGGACTGCGCGCCACGGTGGTGGGCGCTTCCAACATCGTGGGCCGGCCGATGGCGCTCGAGCTCCTGCTCGCCCGCGCGACGGTTACCGTGTGCCACACCGGGACGCGGGACCTGCGGGCCGAGGTGGAGCGCGCGGAGCTGCTGGTGGCCGCGGTCGGCAGGGCCGGGTTCATTCCGGGCGACTGGATCCGCCCGGGGGCGGCGGTCTTCGACGTCGGCATCAACCGCACCCCCTCCGGCAAGCTCGTAGGCGACGTCGAGTACGAGCGCGCCGCCGAGCGCGCCGGCTGGATCACGCCCGTCCCGGGGGGCTTAGGTCCGATGACCATCGCGATGCTCCTCTCCAACGCAGTCGATGCCGCTTACCTCAGGGTGGGCACCCGCGCCTGAGACCGGGAACGGACCTGTGGGCCTGAGCCGGGGGGCGAAGTGAGCTAAGGGCCACGCAGCGCGCGGGAATAGAATGGGCGCGCCGCGGGTCTTCTCTCATGACAATGGATGACAAACGCGAGCGTTTCGAGGCGCAGGTCATGCCGCACCTGGACGCCGCGTACCGCTTCGCCCGCTGGCTGTCGCGCTCCCCGGCCGATGCGGACGATGTGGTTCAGGAGGCGTACCTGCGGGCGTTCCGCGGATTCGACCGCCTGCGGGGCTCGGATGTGAAGGCGTGGCTGCTGACCATCGTGCGCAATTGCCACGCGAGCGCGCATCGGCAGCAGCAGCGGCGCGCCACCGTCGCGTTGCCTGGCGAGGACGACGAGCCTGCAGGCAGCGCGCTGCCGGCTCCCGGGCCCGACCCGGAGAGCGCCTCGATCGGCGCGGACGAGCAGCGCACGCTCGAGCGGCTGATCGCGGCCCTTCCCGACGAGCACCGCGAAGTGCTGCTGCTGCGTGAGATGGAGGAAATGAGTTACCGCGAGATCGCCGCCGTGACGGGACTGCCGATCGGCACGGTGATGTCGCGCCTGGCGCGCGCCCGCGCGGGGCTGCGCGGACGTTGGCTCGAGGAGAGCGAGGGAGAGCCGCGTGCAGTGCGCTGAACAGTATCGGGTGCAGGCCTACTTCGATGGCGAGGTCGATGCGCTGTCCGCCATCGACATCGAGCGCCATGCCGAGCGCTGCCCGGATTGCCGCACGCTGCTCGAGGATCTCGCCCGCACGCGGGCGCACCTTCGCCGCGAGCTCCCCTTTGAGACGGCCCCGGCGCCGCTGCGGGCGCGGATCCAGCGGGCGCTCGATGCGCAGAGCGGTGCCCCACGCGCCGCCCCGCGGGCGCTCCCGGCATCGCGCACGCGCCCCTTCTGGCTCGGTGCGCTCGGCAGCCTCGGTGCGGCGCTCGCGGCCGGCGCCGCGGTCCTGCTGCTGATGCCGGTGCGGCCGGATCCGGTGCTCGACGAGATCGTGACGGCGCACGTGCGCTCGCTGATGCCCGAGCACCTGACGGATGTGGTGTCGACCGATCGGCACACGGTGAGACCGTGGTTTGCCGGCCACGCCGACGTGTCCCCGGTGGTGGCCGATTTCGCGCCCGAGGGCTATCGGCTCATCGGCGGCCGCGCGGATTACTTCGAGCGCCAGCGTGCGGCGGCGGTCGTCTATCAGCACGGGGCGCACGTCATCAACGTGTTCGCCTGGGTGGCCGGGCGGGACGCGTTGCCCGAGGCCACCACCCGCAGCGGCTATCACCTGGCCTTCTGGCGCGTCGGGAATCTCGAGTACTGCGCGGTGTCGGACGCCGGCTGGGACGAGCTGCGCCGTCTCGAGCGGCTGTTGCGCGATCTCGGCGCGCGCGAGCAGATGCCGTAGCCGCCCGCACCTTGGGGGAATAAAACCCTCGCCTCCGCAGTCTTCTCCCTCGCAACCTCAAGCGATGGAGGCGGACATGTCGGATCAAACTTCCCGCAAATCGCGCCGCGAGGCGCTCCGGTGCATGGCGTTCGGCGGGGCCGGTACCCTGTTCGCCCTCGCCGGGGGCGTCTTCACGCCGCTCGACCTGGCGGTGGCGGCCACCGATCGGCAGCGCGCCGCGCGGGCCGGCAAGCCGCTTTTCGTGCAGATCAGCGACACGCACATCGGCTTCAACAAGGAGGCGAACCCGGATGTCGGCGGCACGCTCGCCCGCAGCATCGGGCTCGTCAACGCCATGCCCGAGCAGCCGGCGCTCATCATCCATACCGGCGATATCACGCATCTCTCGAAGCCCGCCGAGTTCGACGTGGCGCAGCAGATGCTCGCGGGGCTGAAGACCGCCGAGCTGCACACGGTCCCCGGCGAGCACGACACCACCGACCCGACGGTCACGGAGTACCTGAATCGGTTCGGAAAAAACTCGGACAACCGCGGCTACTACAGCTTCGATCACGCCGGCGTGCACTTCGTGGCGCTGGTGAACGTGTTGCAATTCAAGCCCGGCGGCCTCGGTACCCTCGGACCCGAGCAGCTCGCCTGGGTGAGCGGCGATCTCAAGGGACGCTCGGCGAGCACTCCCATCGTGGTGTTCGCCCACATGCCGCTCTGGAGCGTCTATGAGCCCTGGGGCTGGGGGACGGGCGACGCGCCGCAGCTGATTACGCAGCTGCGCCGTTTCGGGTCGGTGACGGTCCTGAACGGTCACATCCATCAGATCGTGCAGAAGGTCGAGGGCAACGTGACCTTCCATACCGCCCGCTCGACCGCCTATCCGCAGCCTGTCGCCGGTGTCGGAGCCGGACCCGGCCCGCTCAAGGTGCCGGCCGACCAGTTGCCCGCGATGCTCGGGGTCACCAGCGTCTCGGTCGTGAGACATCCGCGCTCACTCGCCTTGAGCGACGCCACGCTTGCGTGAGCGCGCCGGCGCAGCCCGTCTACACCATGCCAAGGGGATACACGTACATGTCACTCCGTCGATTGCTGTCAGTCTCCGCCATGGTGACCGTGCTCTTCGGGTCCGCGATGCCGAATGGGGCGACTGCCGGGGAAACCCCCGCGGCGTCCACCATCGTGATGGCGAGAGACTTCATGTTCGCGCCCGCTGCACTGACCGTTCACGCCGGCTCGACCGTCACCTGGACCAATAGGGACGATGAGCCGCATACCGTAGTCAGCGAAGCGGGCCTGTTCCGCTCGGCTGCCCTCGATACCGGCGAGAGCTTTTCGTTCAAGTTCGACCGGCCCGGCACCTATCGCTACGCGTGCTCGATCCATCCGCGCATGGCCGGAACGATCGTGGTCGAGTAGCCCCGGGCGGCCCCACCCGACGGGCGCCGCGCGATCGGCCTTTGTCAAGCACGGAATCGAGGCGAGCGCCGTGCCCGCAGCACGGACTGTCGTCTATAGCCGACGCTCCGTGCACACCAACCTATCAGGATCGCCGTGCTCGCGGATGCGCGCGGCGCAGCATCCCCCACCTCGGGCACGGGCGCGGCCAGGGGTTGGGTCGTGGCGCTGCGCTGAAGCAACATCTAACCCTGACAACGCGCCGCCGGCGACCGTTCCAACATGTTTGCCCGGGAGTTGGGCGGGTTTGTTGATGGGTGGTCGGGCTATGGAAGTTAGGCGCGCGTTCCATCGGGCATCGGTGTATCATGCCCAACTCCGGCCCGCGTTGGGTGATAAGGAGTAGGAATAATGGCACGACGTCCACCGAACGACGGCGCATCCTGGAGCGCCCGTGAACTGAAGACTCTGAAGGCACTCGCGAAGGCGGGAACCCCAACGAGTCAAGTGGCCAAGAAGCTCGGGCGCACCGCGGCCGCGGTTCAGCAGAAGGCCATGCGTGCGGGAATCTCCTTCAGGGCGGCGAAGCGGTCCGGGGCCCGCAGAAAGAAATAGCGGGCGGTTACGATCGTTTTGCGGTTACTATCGTTTTAAGGTCGGAGGCGCCGCCGCGGCGGCGCCCCAGGACGATGTTGCGAGCCGATCACGAGATCGGGCCCGCGAGGGCGGCCCGTGATTTCCTGACAGAACCGGACTCCCCCGGCGATCGGCGCCAATAACGAAGGGGGGAATATGCTCAAGCTCGTACGGCTTACCTTACTTCCCGTGGTGCTCGTGCTGAGCGGCTGCGACGTGCAGGTGCACGACGAGACGCCGGCCGAATACACGGCCAACCACGACATCGGGATGTACGAAGTCAAGGCGACCGTGGCGCGTGACGCGATGGTCACGCCCGGGTCGGTGTTCCTGTTTGCGCTCGGCAACAATCAGAGAGTTCCGCTGACCCAGGAGGGACCCGAGTACCGCGGGTTGTATTCGGTTCGCTGCCAGAACAGCTTTCCACTTGAGATCCTCGCCGAGTGGAAGACGCAGGCCTTTTCCGTGCGCAAGAAGCTCGTGCCGCCCCAGCCCCGGCAGATCAAGCTGATCGAGCCGCCGCTCGCCTACGAGGCCAGCTTCGACGCCTCGGGCAAGGAGCCCAAGGGCGGCTGGGTCGGGACCGTGCAATACCGCTTCGTGACCGTGCCGAGCGCGCAGATCACCGCAGCGCGCATCGATCCCTCGAGCGAGGCCCCGGCGGACGTCAAGGCCGCGAAGGCCGTTTCGGTGCTGACACATTTCCCGGTGGTGGCCGGCTGCGGCGACCGGGCCGAAATCCGCCTGGCCGCCGCCGACCCGCATGCGCACGGCACGCTGGTCATCGACACCGACCACCCGGCGGTTCCTCATTGGTCGACGAAGGTGGAGTTCGCGCCGCGATGAGCGCCGCGGGCCGGCCACTCTCGGGTACACCCCTGCAGAGGGCGCTCCCGTGGAGTGCTTGGGTCGCGGCCGCGCTGGCATGGGGAGCCTGTATGACGGCCGCAGCCCCCGCGCGTGAGAGTGAGAGCTCGGCGGCGCGCGCGGCGCCGCTCAAGATCGGCATCATTGGCGCCGGACACATCGGCGGAACGCTTGCGTCGCTCTGGGCGAAGGCCGGCCACGAGCTGCTCGTGTCCTCGCGTCACCCGGAGCAGCTTCAGGGCCTGGTGCGCTCGCTCGGGCCGAGGGTCCGGGCCGGCACGCCGCGCGAGGCGGCTCTCTTCGGCGATGTTGTGCTGATCTCCGTGCCCTACGCGGCACTGCCCCAGGTCGGACGTGACCTGAAGACCGAGCTCCGCGGAAAGATCGTGCTCGAGACCGGCAACCCCTATCCGCAGCGCGACGGCGATATGGCGCTCGAGGCCCGCCGCAAGGGGACCGGAGTGGCGTCCGCCGAGTACTTGCCGGGCGTGCGCCTGGTGCGCGCATTCAACGCCATCAACTCCGACGATCTCGCGCACGAGGCCCACCGCGGTGGCGAGCCGTTCGCGATTCCGCTCGCCGGGGAGGACCGGGAAGCGCTCGAGGTGGCGCAGCGCCTGGTGAGAGATGCGGGCTTCGAGCCGGTGGTGGTCGGACCGCTGGCCCGTGCCCGCGATTTCGATGTCGGCACGGCGGTCTACACCCGCCTCATGACGGCGCGTGAGCTGCGGCGGGCGCTCGGACTCGACTCGCGCTAAAGCACCCCACGAAATCAAGCATTACACGAACGGCAGTGACTGCCGTCCATCAAGACGCTTGATTTCGCGGGGACCCCGCTAAGCCGCCGGCGGCGGCTGACGCTCGACCTTCGGCAGGCGCTCGTCGAAACAAGCCCAGCTCGGCGCGCTCGAGGTCCAGATCGTCATGGCGGGCGTGGCCAGCTCCGGGTCGTCGAGCGTGCCGACACGCACGAAAATCAGCTGCGGCCGAGCTTCCGAGGCGCTGAAGAGGTGGGTTCCGCAGGCCGGACAGAAGCGCCGGCGCAGAACGTTGCTGCTATCGGCGATCATGTGATAGTCGCGCAGCTCGCCGGCGACTTTTAGCGACCCGTTCGGGAAGCAGGCGTTCACGGTGCCGCTGCCGGCGCCGATGTACTGACAGACACGGCACCAGCAGGTGCGCGTGACGATGGGCGCGGCGCGGATCGAATAACGGACTGACCTGCAGAGGCAGCCGCCGGTAATCTCCATCGCTGGCTCCTTCGCCGGGGAACGGCAGGGACGATGTCAGCAGCGACGATACTGGAGCGCGGAACGCGCTTGGGTGTACGCACCGGAGTGAACGCGACTCAAATCCGAACGTCTTGAAAATGTGCCCGCGCTGAAGAAATCGGGGCCGCTCGGGAGCGCGTTCAATCCGGTGCGATGGGAAGTATCCTGCGCCAGCGCTGAACGTTCGGTGAATGACTCGGTGGCGTGAGGGATGTGTCGCACGCCGGAGTCAGATCGAGATGTCTCTAAAGACGCACGGTGTGGGGGGAATTGCCCAGAAATGCTAACCGGGAATCAAGCGGCGCGCTCCTGCGCCAGGCCGCAGGCGTCGTTCTGGCAGATCTGGAACATGAGCTGCGGATTTCTCGGCCTGCAGTTCGGTTTCGCACTGCAGAACGCGAACGTCAGCCGCATATTCCAGACGCTGGGCGCGCCTCTCGAGCAGGTGCCGCTGCTTTGGATCGCAGCGCCGCTCACCGGACTTCTGGTGCAACCGATCGTCGGCTATCTCTCCGACCGCACCTGGACCCGGCTCGGCCGCCGCAGGCCGTATTTTCTCGCGGGCGCTCTGGCATCGTCCTTGGCTCTCGTGCTCATGCCGCGCTCACCGGGCCTGTGGGTGGCCGCGGGACTGCTGTGGATACTCGACGGCGCGATCAATGTGTCGATGGAGCCGTTCCGGGCGTTCGTGGGAGATCAGCTCCCGGCGGCGCAACGACCCGCCGGCTACGCGATGCAGACCTTCTTCATCGGCGTGGGGGCCGTGGTGGGCAGCATGCTTCCGTGGCTCCTCGCGCGAGCCGGGGTGAGCAACCACGCGGCCGCCGCGAACGGCGCGGCGGCAGTTCCCGACACCGTCCGCTATTCCTTCGATCTCGGTGCGGTCGTCATGCTGGCGGCCATCGGCTGGACCGTGATCCGGACACGTGAATATCCGCCCGACATGCTGAGGTCTTTCGAGGATGCGGCGCCGGTCCTGCCCGCGCCGCCGCCGCAGCGGCGTCAGCGCTTCTCAGGCGTGGCGTGGGGCCTCGCCGGGCTCGGCGGCCTGATTCTCACACGGCTCGCGGGCCTCGACCGGGAGCTCTACCTGCTGTTCTGCGGCATGCTGCTCTGGGGTCTCGCGCAAAGCGTGCACAGCTACGGTCTGCGCTCCGGACCTCTCGGCACCATCATGAGCGATCTCGCGGCCATGCCGCTGACGATGCGCCGCCTCGCGCCCGTTCAGTTCTTCTCGTGGCTGGCGCTCTTTGCGATGTGGATCTATACGACGGCCGCCGTCGCCCAGGTGCACTTCGGGACCGCCGATCCGCACTCGGACGCTTACAACCGCGGCGCCAACTGGGTCGGGGTGCTGTTTGCCGCCTACAACGGCTTCGCCGCGCTCGCCGCGGCCGTCATCCCGGTCATGGCCCGCCGCTTCGGACTGCAGGCGAGTCACCTCCTCAACCTGTGGGCGGGGGGCGCGGCGCTCCTGTCCGTTCCGCTGATCCCGGATCCGCGCTGGCTGTTGCTGCCGATGCTCGGCGTGGGCTTCGCCTGGGGATCGATCTTGTCGCTCCCGTACGCGCTGCTCTCGACCAGCGTGCCGGCGGAGAAGATGGGCGTGTACATGGGCATATTCAACTTCTTCATCGTCATCCCGCAGCTCGTCGCGGCCACCGTCCTCGGCCTCCTGCTGCGGGCGCTGTTCGGCGGCGCACCCATCTACGCGCTGGTCATGGGCGGGGCGAGCCTGGTGCTGGCCGGGGCGCTGATGTTGCGGGTTCCGCAACCGGCGAGCGCTGCGAGGGGTTGATTCAGCGGAGGTGCCGGCGGCACGTGAAGAAGCCGTTGAGAGTCAGGCGACCGCTCTCAGGGTCGGCGCTCAGCCGGTCGGGCGCTGCGATGTCGCTGGCGTGCAGCATGCCACCATCGTAGATGATCAGACGGTTCCACTTGGCAGCGATGCCGCCAATACGCCGGAACCAGGCGTTACTCTCGTGCATGTACCCGGGCGACAGCCCGTACTTGGCGGCGAATGCCGAACGCGAGGCGAGTCGGGCATCCGCGAACAGCGCTCCAGTGTCGGCCGCGCTGTGCGTCGGAGCGTAGAAACCGGTGCCACCGAGCTCCGGATCGTGGAAAAGGTACAGCACCGAGGCCTGCATGCTCAGCCTCGCGTCCAATCCAACATCATCCCGATGGCAGAGCCACTGGATCGGATGCAGCGCCTGGGGCGGCAACGTCAAGATCGAGTATCGGCAAATGGTCTCGACGCAGCGCCGCGCGTCGAAGCGGCGCCGCGCGTGCAACTGGAAGTAATCGGTGAGCCGCTCGCTCAGCTCCGCAGGCGCCATCCGATAGATGCCGGGGTAGTAGCTGAAGTCGACCGAGTCGAATTCCGCACGCCGCTCCGCGGCAAACTGCACCAGCTCATCCGGATTGAGCAGGGCGTCGTCGACGACCAGGCAGAAGTGCCGGTCATCGAACGGGACGACCTGCATGGTCGCAGCTGGATTGAATAGCGGGGTCTGCAGAGCCTCGGCAGCCACCGCCCGTGCTCCTTAGTTCTAGTTCTCTGCTCCGCCAGCGCCCCGCGGGAGCGCGGCACGACGAGTGCTGTGCTCCAGACCACGAGCACCCCGGAGACTCTCCCTTGCCAGGGTACCTGCTCGACCGCGGCAATCCAAGGCGCATACGTATTCAAGCTCGTGGCGCGAAGCCGACTGTGTATGTTGCACGGTGAGGGGAGAGTGGGGTCCGGGTCATGTGGACTGCCGTGTGCCGGGACGTGCGTGCACTGCGGGCCTCTGCCAGGGTGCTGGCGATCTCGCTGGCCCTGGCGCAGCTCCCCGTCGCCGCCGCCCGCGCAGGCGAGCCGACGGATTATTCGAAGCTGCCGGCGCGGTCCAGCCCGGTCTGGGTGCGCCAGGGCATCATCTACGAGATCTTTCCGCGCCAATTCTCGGCCACGGGTGACTTCACCGGCATCACGGCGCAACTCGATCGACTCCAGCAGCTCGGCGTCAACATCCTGTGGCTGATGCCTATCCACCCGGTTGGGAAGCTCAAGGCCAAGGGCACGTTCGGCAGCCCCTACGCCGTGCGCGACTACGACCGCATCAATCCGGAATACGGCACGGCGGCCGACCTGCACCGGCTCATCGGCGAAGCACATCGGCGCGGACTGAAAGTGATCATCGATATCGTCGCCGACCACACGGCGTGGGACTCGGTGCTGATGAAGACGCCGGACTTCTACAAACACGATGCCGCCGGCCACATCATCCCGCCGAATCCGGACTGGTCAGACGTGGCGGCGCTCAACTACGGCAATCCGCAGCTTCGCCGCTACATGATCGACATGTTGAAGCACTGGGTGCGTGAGTTCGATCTCGACGGTTTCCGCTGCGACGCGGCCGGCATGGTGCCCACCGATTTCTGGGAACAGGCGCGCACCGAGCTGGACGCGCTCAAACCCGGCCTCTTCATGCTCGCCGAGTGGGACCAGCCGGCGCTCATGGCGCGCGCCTTCGATGTCGACTACGCCTGGAAGGGCTACGCAGCGCTGGCCGACGCGATTACCGGCGGCACGTCAGCCTCGGTGGTGCGCGAGCAGTGGCAGCGCGACAGCGCCCGGTACGAGCGTGGCGCACTGCGCATGCGCTTCTCGGACAACCACGACGAGACGCGCGCCATCGCGCGCTTCGGTGAGCCGGCGGCGCTGGCCGCCTCGGCGCTCGTATTCACCCTCGACGGCGTGCCCTTGCTCTACAACGGCATGGAGGTCGGCGACGCGACCGAATCGGGCGCGCCCGCGCTGTTCGAGAAGCTGCCGATCAACTGGAGCAGTGCCGAGCGCCACCCGCAGTTCCCGCGCGCCTACCGGCAGCTCACCACCCTGCGGCACGCGCATCCGGCGTTCACCGACGGCGAGGTCCTCTGGCTGCACAATTCCGAGGAAGGGCGCGTGCTCAGCTTCATCCGGCGCGATGCGGATGAAACCCTGCTGGTCACGGTCAATCTCTCCTCGCAGCCGTTCGTGGGCGTGGTCGAGGCCGGCGATTCGACTTATTCGGAAGTCACGCCGGCGCCCGATGCTGCGAAGGGGGCACGTGCGGCGGCGCTTCCGGCCCTGGCATTGGCCGCCTGGGAATACCGTGTGTTCCGCAAGCAACGCTAGGCGCGGCGGCATGAATACGTATGCCGGCAATTTGGCCACAAGCCCGAGGCGGCTAAGATGCCTCCACAGGGCGATTGACTAGAAACCCTTCGGGGGATGGTCGGCGCGGGTCCCGAGGGAGGCACGCGACGCACCAATGGGATTTTCAAGGGAGACGCCTGGTGAAGAACCTTAACGCGACTCGGCCGGCCGCCCGGCGTTCTACACTCAGCATCAGCTCGACGGTCACGACGATCCTGCTGGCCGCAGCCGGTAGCGCGCCGGCTGCGGACCAGCCCACCGGCACCGCCGCCGCCCCGGCGGACCAGCCGCTGCAGGAAGTCGTCGTCACCGGCATCCGCAAGGGCATCGAGGATGCGGTCGCCGCCAAGAAGGCGAGCGCGGACATGATCGAGGAGGTTTCTTCCGAAGACATCGGCAAGCTTCCCGACGCGTCCATCGCCGAATCGATTGCGCGATTGCCGGGCATCGCGGCCCAACGCACGAACGGCCGCGCGCAGATCTTTGCGATTCGGGGTCTCGGCCCCGACTTTACCGTGACCACGCTCAATGGCCGCGAGCAGGCTTCCGTCAACGACAACCGTACGGTTGAGTTCGACCAGTATCCCGCCGAGCTCGTCAGCGCCGTGAGGGTCTTCAAGACACCCGATGCGGGCATGGCCTACCAGGGCATCGCCGGCACGGCCGACATCGAAACGGTTCGCCCGATCGCCTACGGCCGCCGCGCGGTCGCATTCGGCTATCAGCGCGACCAGGACTCGCAGCAGGTCAACGTACCCGGCTATGAGCGCGGGGGTAATCGCGTCAACCTGATGTACATCGATCAGTTCAGGGATAACACGCTGGGGGTCGCGTTCGGGGCGGCGTACAACAAAACGCCGTACCAGGCGCAGACCGAGGAGCCCTGGGGCTACGCCACAACCAACAACGGCGCTCAGGGCTTACCCGTCGGGGACGAGGTCCTTGGCGGCGACAAGGATGGCATTAAGTCCGCTTACTATGAGCGCACCGGCTTTATGGGCGTCGCCGAATTCAAGCCGGTCGATTCCGTGCACATGGTATTCGACGGATACCATTCCGACTTCAAGGAGCTGCAGGCCATCCGACGCATGGAATACGGCACCATCTGGTCCGGGGCCACCCTGAGCCAGATCGGGTCGGTCGACGCCAGCAACCGGGTGACTGCCGGAACGTTCACGAACATTCCCTATCTGGTCGCCGAGAACTACAACAACGATCGCCGCGCGCACCTCAATTCGCTCGGCTACAACCTGGAATTCGATCCCAGCGACAACTGGGCGCTGGATAGCGACCTGAGCTACTCGTGGGTCCGGCGCACGGATCTGCGGCTCGAGTCGACCGCCGGTCTCGGCAGGAACGACTCTACGCAGCCGGCATTTCTGCCGCCGCCGGAAACGGTGAACTTCACGACCAACAGCACGGGCGTGACCAATCTGGTCACCCAACACAGCTACTCGGATTACAACACGACGTTCTTGACCGATCCCGGTAACTGGGGCGGCGGCCCGACGCGCTCGGGCTTCCTCGGCCACCCGACCGTGTACGATGATATCAAGGCGATGAAGCTGGCGGCCATCCGCAAGCTGTCCGCTTCCGGGCTGCACGACGTCACGGTGGGCGTCAACTACGCGCAGCGCACGAAATGGAAGTACCAGTGGCAGAGCATCCTGTATCTGCCGGGCGGCGTTTCTCATGCGGTGGTGCCGGCCGCCTACCGGCAAGGCATCATCAACACGTCGTTCTTCGGCAATCCCGGCGGCATGATCAACTACGACGCCTATGGCCTCTATAACAGTGGCTTCTGGACCACCATCGATTCGCGCGTCGATCCCAATGCCAACCCCAGCGATACCACGGCCGACTACACCAACAGCTGGAGCGTCACGGAAAAGCTGACCACGGCCTACGCCAAGGTTGATATCGACACGCATGTCTCGAGTTTCCCTTTGACCGGCAACTTCGGCGTGCAGACGCTGACCGCGGACCAGAAGGCGAACCTCTTTTTCTCGCCGGGGGCGGCGTCGCAAGGCTCCTATCAGGACTCCGGGAGGAAATATACCGACGTCCTGCCGAGCCTCAATCTCGCTCTGGGATTGCCCGACGATTCGAAGCTGCGGTTTGCCGCCGCAAAGACCCAGGCGCGTCCGCGTATGGACGATCTGGCCGGCGGCGGCGGCTTCAGCACCATCAGCGATAACGCTTCGCCCCTGACCGGCCCAGACGGTCAGCCGGTCTACTGGCAGCAGAACAGCGGCGGCAACCCGAAGCTCAGGCCCTGGATGGCCAATGCCTTCGATCTGGCGCTGGAGAAGTACTTCTCCACACGGGGTTACGTGTCGGGCGCCCTCTACTACAAGAGCCTGACAAGCTACATCTACCCCCGCTTCATACTGGTCGACTTCACCGGCTTCCCCCTGCCGCCGAGCGTGGCGGGCGGCCCGACCTATACCAAAGCGGATGCCAACCGGATCGGCTTCGGCAAGATTGCGAGCAACGGCAGTGGCGGCACCATCAGAGGCGCGGAGTTGTCGGTGTCGCTCCCTGCGGAGGTCTTGACGCCCGTGCTTCAGGGCTTTGGCCTGCTGGCGAGCGCCTCGTGGAACCGCTCGGAGATTCATCCTGATGGCCTGAGCGTGCCGGTGCCCGGCCTGTCGCCCAAGGTGATCAACTCCACGCTCTATTACGAGCGCGGCGGCTTCTCGGTGCGCGTCAGCGACCGATTCCGTGGCGCGTTCGTGGGTGAGGTTCCCGCGTACGACGCTACGCTCACGGTCAATAATGTGAAGTCTGAAAACCTGGTCGACGCACAGGTCGGGTACACCTTTACCGAGGGTCGGTTCAACGGCCTGAGCGTGAACCTCTCCGGCAGTAACCTGACCAACGAGCGGTTTGCGCTCTATGGGGTGACCGCTCCGCCATTTGATGTCATCAAGTATGAGAGATACGGAGCCCTTTACAGCGGCGCCGCCCGCTACAAGTTCTAGCCTTACCTGAGCGCGAATCCCGCGGACACTCGCCGGCGCTCGAGCCGGCGAGTGCATCGTGCATCCATCCCTGTCACCCAGGAGAGCCGTGCCCGCCCAGGAGCTCAAGTCTGTCGTTATCGCCGGCGGTGGCACCGCCGGGTGGATGGCGGCTGCTGCGATCGCCAAGGTCATGGGTCCGCGTCTCGCCATCACGCTGGTGGAGTCGGACGAGATCGGCATCATCGGGGTCGGCGAGGCGACCATCCCGTCCATCGCGCTGTACAACGATCTGCTGCGCCTTGACGAGAACGATTTCCTGCGCCAAACGCAGGGCACCTTCAAGCTCGGCATCGAGTTCGTCAATTGGTACGAGCCGCGTCATCGCTACATGCACGCCTTCGGCGGCATCGGCAAGGATCTCGCCGACATTCCGTTTCACCACTACTGGCTACAGGAAGTGCTGCAGGGCCGGGGCGACCCCCTGTGGCATTACAGCCTCAACTGGATGGCGGCTCACCAGAACCGCTTTGCGCGCCTGGAACGAATCGCCGACACGCCGTTACCCGGTGTGATCTACGCGTTTCATTTCGACGCCTCGCTGTATGCGGCCTATCTCAGGCGGCTGGCGCTACAGATGGGCGTGCGGCGTGTCGAGGGGATGATAGCGGAGGTTCTCCAGAATCCCGAAAGCGGCGATGTGAGCGCGTTGCGACTCAAGGATGGGCGGGAGATCACCGGGGAGCTCTTCATCGACTGCACCGGCTTTCGTGCACTCCTGATCGAGCGCACGCTGAAAGTCGGCTACGACGACTGGACCCGATGGCTACCCGTCGACCGTGCGCTTGCCATACCGACCGAGCGGGTCGGTCCTTTGACCCCCTATACGCGATCGACGGCGCTCGAGGCCGGCTGGCAATGGCGCATCCCCTTACAGCACCGGACCGGGAATGGCCATGTGTACTCATCGGCCTTTGTCGAGGATGATCGGGCTGCTGAGCTACTGATGGCGAGTCTCGATTCTCGGCCCCTCGCCGACCCGCGCCCCATCCGCTTCGTCACCGGCCGTCGACGCCAGCTCTGGAGCCACAACGTGGTTTGCCTCGGCCTGGCGAGCGGCTTCCTGGAGCCGCTCGAATCCACGGCGATCCACCTGATTCAGGCCAACATCCAGCGCCTGATTCTGCTGTTCCCGCACCACGGCGACTGCGACCACCGGCGCGCGCAATTCAACCAGGCGGCCGCGGCCGAGTACGAGTACGTGCGCGATTTCATCATCCTGCACTATCACTTGAACAACCGGGTCGGCGAGCGCTTCTGGGATGCCTGCCGCCAGATGTCGGTGCCCGACAGCCTGACCCACAAGATCGAGTTGTTTCGTGAAACGGGCGGAATCTTTCCGACGATGTACGACCTGTTCCACCTCACGAGCTGGCTGCAGGTGATGTGGGGTCAGGGGGTCCGACCGCGCGGCGCCCACCCGTTCGTTCAGACCGTGGCGCCGCACGACCGCGTCGAGTATCTGAAGAACATCCGCGACCTCATCGCCCAGGCCGCGAGCGAGCTCCCGCCCCACGACGAATTCATCGCCCGGCACTGCCGGGCGCCTGCCCCTGCGGCCGTGGTGACTTAAGTTCGGGTCTCCGCGAGCGCGCCTTTCAGGCGCAAGAACTCGCGATGCGGCGATCCTTCGCACGCCAGCGCGGCGATGTCGGGGCGCAACCGGCGCGTCAGATTCTTCAACTCATCCAGGTCTATCAATTCGGCGAGTGGATCCCAGTTGCGGGCCTCGATCCCGAAGTTGGCGTACATGCACACCCAGCTCGAATCGAAGAAGCTTTCGGATTGGTACTGCACGATCTGCCCGCCCGCGCGGTAGAGGGCGATTTTGTGCTCGAGGGTGTCCGGCAGCGGCATTTCCCGACAATAACGCCACAGATCTCCGTCCGTCCGGCCGTTGGCGGCGTAGTGCAGAATGATGAAGTCGCGAACCCGCGCGAATTCCTGCACCGACAGGCGGTTGTATTCCGACGCCAGTTCGGGCGCCATGCGCGTGTCCGGCCACAGGTGGATGAGCTTGTCGATGCCCATCTGGATCAGCGAGATGCTGGTGGACTCGAGCGGCTCGAGGAAGCCGCCCGACAAGCCTATGGCGATGCAGTTACCCACCCAGAAGCGCCGCACATGACCGGCGCGAAAACGCACGAAGTTCGGCTCGGCCAATGCCTCGCCTTCCAGCTCACGGCGCAGGCTCGCCACGGCATCCTCGTCGGAGATGTGGTCCGAGCTGTAGACGTAACCATTGCCGACGCGGTTTTGCAGCGGAATGCGCCAGGTCCAGCCGGCCGCGAGCGCGCGCGATCGTGTGTAGGGCGCGAGCTGGGCTGGATCGGCTGCCGCGCAGGGCAGTGCGACGGCCCGGTCGCACATCAGCCAGTGACGCCAATCTTCGTACCCGCTCTCGAGTGCACGCTCGATCAGCAGGCGGTGGAAGCCGGAGCAATCAATGAACAGCTGACCGTCGACCGTCTCGCCATTGTCGAGGCGCAGCCGGGTGATGTGCCCGCTCTGCGGGTCACGCACCGCTTCCGTGAGGCGCGCATCGATGCGCCGGACGCCGCGGGCCTCGCTGAAGCGGCGCAGGAATTGCGCGAAGCGTCCCGCATCGAAATGTACGGCCCAGTCGAAGATCTCGAACTCCGCCCGTGGCTGCTTCGGCGGCAAGAAGACCCGGCCCGCGCGCGCCATCTGCACGCCGAGGGAGTAGTCATCGATGGGCGCCGTTTCGCCCGCGGCACGCAAGCGGTTCCAGAGGTGATGGAAGGCCACGGGCCCGGCCTGGATGCCGTAGCGGCTGAAGGGATGGATGAACCTGTGGCCCTCGTGCTTCCAGCCGTCGAACTCGATGCCGAGTTTGATCGTGCCGTTGGTCGCACGCAGCACCTCGTAGACATCGAGACCCAGGGAATCGAAGTAGCGCAGTATGGCCGGAACGGTGGCTTCGCCCACTCCGATAGTGCCGATCTGCGAGGATTCGACCACCGTGACGCTAATGCCCAGGCGGCTGAGGCGCTGCAGAAGCGACGCCGCCGTCATCCATCCGGCCGTGCCGCCGCCGAGGATGACGACAGAGGTGATGGGCCCCGGAGTTCGAGCTCCGTTCATGCCGCACGTCCGTCGGGGAGTTGCGATGACGCTAGGCGGGGACTGCGCAGCTGTCCAGCCGCGGGGTACTGCCGCGCTCTCGTGCCGCGACCCGGTGGACTGCTAAGCGCGGCGGGCGCCGCATGATTGGCGTACGACCAGGCGGGTTCGCAGCATTTTCGCTTCCGCAGGCTCGTTCCGCACTCGTCTGAGCACAGTATCAACCAGCACCTCACCCGCGAGCTTCGTGTCCTGCGCGACGGTCGTGAGCGGAGGGTTGCTCAGCGTCGTCGCCGGTATGTCGTCAAATCCCACAATCGAGACTTCGCCGGGTACGTCGATACGGCGCTCCTGCAGCGCGTGTATGGCGCCGATGGCGATGAGATCACTGGCCGCGATGATGCCGTCGACCGGCTGGCCGCGATTCAGCAATTCGCCAGCCGCCATGTAGCCGCAGCGCTCGGTGGTGATTGCGTCGACCTGCAGTCCGCGATGGACCAGAATACCCGCCTCCTGCAACGCCCGTGTGTAACCGCGGTAGCGCTCGAAGAACTCCGGATACTGGCTGGAAGCGGTACCCAGGAAGGCGATGTTGCGGCGGCCGAGGTTGAGCAGGTGCCGGGTGGCGTCGTAACTGCCCTGGTAGTTGTCCGAGCCCACCGACAGCCCGGGCTGCCCGGTCTGCACCGCGCCCCACAGCACGAAGTGCGTGCCCTGTCCCACCAGCCGCTCGAGACGCTCGCGGTACTCCAGGTAGTCGCCGTAGCCGAGCAGGATCAGGCCGTCGGCCCTGTGGCTGTCCTCATATTCCTCGTGCCAGTTCCCCGACTGCTGCTGGAACGAGACGAGCAGGTCATAGCCGCGCTGCGCACAGGCGCGCGTGACGGAGCCCAGCATCGAGACGAAAAACGGATTGATCGCGGAGTCGTCCGGCGTGGGGTCTTCGAAGATGAGGAGGGCAAGGGTGTTGGAGCGCTGGAAGCGCAGGTTCGAGGCATTCTTGTCAACCGTGTAGTTCAGCTGCTGCGCGACTTCGAGCACCCGCTTGCGCGTCGCCTCGCTCACCTGCGGGCTGCCCCGCAGCGCGCGCGACACCGTCGGCTGGGACACCCCGGCCTGATAGGCAATATCAAACGACGTGGCTTTCGCCGTCGCCCGCCGGTGAGTTTTCTCGCGACTCACTCGCCTGTCCCCCCTCTGGCAACGACTTAGTATAGATCCAAACGATGAATACGTATGCCGGCCCTTCCGATCGGTCGCCGGCGCTCGATAAGCTGATGCAGGTCGGGGAGCGCCGCGGGCGGGGTCTGCCACCGTGTGCGGCGTAAAACAAGCCGTTCCAGGCCGAGGCACTGCGCTCCGGCCGGCGCCCCGCGCGCCGACCGGAGCGCAGCACAGCGCAGGAGCAGCGGCCGGGGACGACCATGCTCGAGTCACCAGCGCGGGCGCCGCAGGCCCGCAACCACCTCGGCCGGACGTTGCCGGCTGCGCCGGCGTTGTCGATGCTGGCGCTCCTGGCACTGCCGGTGGCGGGCGCCGGGCACGATGTCGCAGGGAGCGCCGGATTCCGGGCGCGCCCGCCCGAGGACGAGGTCGTCTATTTCCTCTTGCCCGATCGCTTCGAGAACGGAGATTCTTCCAACGATCGCGGCGGCCTCACAGGCGACCGTCTCGCGACCGGCTTCGATCCCACTGACAAGGGCTTCTACCACGGCGGGGACCTCAGGGGCCTGATCGCGCGGCTCGACTACATCCAGCAGCTCGGAGCGAGCGCGGTCTGGGTGGCGCCGGTCTTCACGAACAAGCCCGTTCAGGGGGCGAAGGGGAGGGAGTCCGCCGGCTACCACGGCTACTGGATCACGGACTTCACCCGCGTGGATCCGCACCTTGGAACCAACGACGACTTCCGCGCCCTCACAGACGCGGTGCACGCGCGCGGCATGAAGCTCTACCTCGACATCGTCGTCAACCACACCGCGGACGTGATCGCCTACCGCAAGTGCCCGATGTCCAGCTGCCCCTATCGCTCGCACGCCGAGTTCCCGTATCAAAGGCGCGGCGGGCTAGGCGGCGAGCCGATCAACAGCGGGTTCCTCGGAGACGACGCGCCGCACCAGACCGCCGAGAACTTCGCAAGGCTCACGCGGCCCGACTACGCCTACACCCCGTACGTGCCGCCGGGCGCCGAGCACCTCAAGGTTCCCGATTGGCTCAACGACCCGATCTACTACCACAACCGCGGCAACTCGACCTTCAGCGGCGAGAGCTCGACCTTCGGCGATTTCTTCGGGCTCGACGATCTGATGACCGAGAACCCGCGCGTGCTCGAGGGATTCATCGACATCTACGGCGCCTGGATCGACGAGTACGGGATCGACGGCTGCCGCATCGACACCGCGAAGCACGTGAACCCGGAGTTCTGGCAGGCCTTCGTGCCGGCCATGCTCGCGCGCGCGAAGGCGCGGGGCATTCCCAACTTCCATATCTTCGGTGAGGCCCACAGCGAGAGCCCGGACGCCGGGCCGCTCGCCATCCACACGCGGGTCGACCGGCTGCCCGCGGTGCTCGATTTCGGATTTGCGGCGGCGGTGCGCGCGACCGTCGCCAGCTCGCAGGGCACCGAGGTTCTGACCCGGCTCTTCGAGGGGGATGCCCTCTACGAGGGCGGCACGGGGGCGGCGCGGCAGCTCCCGACCTTCATCAGCAATCACGACGACGGGCGCTTCGCGTATTTCGTGCGCGCCGCGCGCCCCGGAATTTCCGATGAGGAAGTGCTGCGGCGCGTGCTGCTGGCGCACGCCATGCTGCTCACGCTGCGAGGGGTGCCCGTCGTGTACTACGGCGACGAGCAGGGACTCTCAGGCCGCGGCGGCGATCAGGACGCCCGCCAGGACATGTTCGCGAGCCGCGTGGCCTCCTACAACAGCGAGCGGCGGCTCGGGGCCGGCGGTACCACGGCGCACAGCAGCTTCAATCCCGAGCACCCGCTCTATCGGGCGATCGCCGCGCTCGCGGCGCTCCGCCGGCGCGAGAGTGCGTTGCGGCGCGGAGCGCAGCAGGTGCGCGCCGATGCGGCGGCGCCCGGGCTCTTCGCCGTCTCGCGCCTAGATCCCGAGGGCGCGCGCGAGCTCCTCATCGCGTTCAACACCTCGACCACCCCCGTGAGCGCGCAGGTGAGCGTGGAGGCCGCCTCCGGGCGATTCGCTTCGCTGGTCGGCGCCTGCGAACCGGCAGCGAGCGCGCCGGGGAGCTATCACGTGAGCGTGCCGCCGCTCGACTACATCGTGTGCGCTTCCGGGACCGGGCGATGAGCGCAAGGCACGGACAGCTCAGCGGCCTCGATCCCCGGCGGGAATGGTGGCGCGGGGCGTGCATCTATCAGATCTACCCGCGCAGCTTCGCCGACTCGAACGGCGATGGGATCGGCGATCTCCCGGGCATCACCGCGCATCTGCCCTACGTGGCCTCCCTCGGGGTGGATGCGATCTGGCTGTGCCCGTTCTTCACCTCGCCGATGCGCGACTTCGGCTATGACGTGGCCGACTACTGCGGCGTCGACCCGATCTTCGGGACACTCGAGGATTTCGATCGGCTGCTCGAGAGCGCGCACACGCTCGGGCTCCGGGTCATCATCGACCAGGTCTACTCGCACACGTCCGATCAGCATCCCTGGTTCAGGGAGAGCCGCGCGGATCGCACCAATCCGAAAGCCGACTGGTACGTGTGGGCCGATCCCAAGGCCGACGGCTCGCCGCCGTCGAACTGGCAGTCGGTATTCGGCGGCCCGGCGTGGGACTGGGATGCCCGGCGCGGGCAGTACTACCTGCACAACTTCCTCACCGAGCAGCCGGACCTCAACGTGCACGACGTCGCGGTGCAGGATGCGCTGCTCGAGGTCGCGCGATTCTGGCTCGAGCGCGGCGTCGACGGATTCCGGGTCGATGCCATCGACTACGCGATGCACGATCCGCAGCTGACCGACAACCCCCCGATGCCCGCCACCGGCAGGACGCGCAGCCGTCCGCTGGATTTCCAGCAGCCGCGCAACAACAAGTCACACCCGGACATCGTTCGCTTCATCGAGAGAGTGCGCGCGCTCACCGACAGTTTCGACGGGCGCTTCACGGTGGCCGAGGTCGGCGGCGAGGACTGCGAGCCCGCCATGAAGTCGTTCACGTCCGGCGCGCGCCGCTTTAACACCGCCTACGGCTTCAACTTCCTGTATGCCGACACGCTGACGCCGCAGCTGGTGCGCGCGGCGACCGAAGCGTGGCCCGCAGACGGCAGCACCGGATGGCCGAGCTGGGCGTTCTCGAATCACGATGCGCCGCGCGCGGTCTCCCGCTGGGCCGCGCCCCCGGACCGCAGGGCCTGCGCACGCGCCGCGCTGCTGCTGCTCGTCACCCTGCGGGGCAACATCTTTCTCTACCAGGGAGAGGAGCTCGGCCTGCCGCAGGCGGAGCTGGCCCTTGCCGACCTCAAGGACCCGGAAGCGATCAGCAATTGGCCGCTGATCCTCGGGCGCGACGGCGCGCGCACCCCGATGCCGTGGGTCGGGGAGGCCCCCCATGCCGGGTTCTCGAGCGTGCGTCCTTGGCTGCCCGTGCCGGAAGCGCACGTCGCTCTCGCGGTCGATCGGCAGGAGAGCGAGCCGAATTCGCAGCTGGCGCTCACCCGCCACCTCATCGCCTTGAGGAACCGCGTTCCGGCCCTTCGCATCGGCGGCCTGCGTATCATCGACGCCGGCGCCGAGGTGCTCCTCTTCGAGCGCGTGCACGAGACTGAGGAACTCCTCTGCGCCTTCAACTTCGGGCGCCGCGCGCACACGCTTCCCTCCCCGCCGACAGGGAAATGGAGCGTGCTCGAGGCGGTCGGCGGCGCGAGCGCATGGACCCTGCCGCCCTGGTCGGGGCTGATCGCCCAGCGGCTGCGGCTGCCGTAGCGGCAGCCGTTGGCGGGCCGCCCCGTCAGCCTCGCAGCCGCGCGCGTAGTCGCCCGATCTCGCGTTCCGTGAGTCCGATCTGCCCGAGGTAGGCGCGCACGCCGCCCGCATCGGCGAGGAACCTCAACATGTTGTGGGCACCTTCCTCGGGGCAGTGCAGCGCTTCCAGAATCCGCTCCGGATCGCTATCCGGGTAACGCCTGAGATATCCCTCGCGCAGATTCTCGGTGCTCATCGCGTAGTCCGAGGCGATCGCCCCGGGCTCGGCATCGGCGAGCGCGAGCAGGAGCGCCGCGATGAGGCCCGTGCGGTCCTTGCCTGCGACGCAGTGAAACAGCAGCACTCCGGGCGGGGCGGCCGCGATGGCGCCGAGCACCTGGCGCAGCTCGAGGCGCACGTGCTCGAGCACCACGCATTTCCACAGTTCCTTCGCGACGTCGCGGCTGCGCAGCCGCCATTCGTCCTCGGTGTGCGTGAGGAGCGAGATGCGCTGGTAGCGCACTTGCGGCAGGACGGATGGCACCGGGCTCGGCGCGAGCGCAGCCTCTTCCGGCCAGCGCAGGTCGATGACGGTCCCGACGCCGTAGTCGGCGAGCGCCCGAACGCCCTCGACGGTCAGCTGCGACAGATCATCCGCACGCACCAGCGATCGCCACCGCGTCTCCCCGCCGTCGGTCGTCGGGTAGCCGCCGAGCTCGCGCGCGTTCAGCAGATCGGGGAAGTGAAGCAGCCGCTCGTGATCTTGCATCCGCTCCCGATCTTACATCGGCCCACCACCGCGTCAGCGCCTGGCGCGGCTTTGACTCAGCGCCACGCCCGCGAGGATCAGCGCGCCGGCGAGTGCCATCGTGAGCGTGAGCGGCTCGCCGAGGATCAGCCACGCCCAGATCACGCCGAAGAGCGGGATCAGGTAGGTCACGGTCGAGGTGCGCGGCGCGCCGACGCGCGCGATGAGACGATAATAGAACACGAACGCGACCCCCGTGCACAGCACGCCGAGCAGCAGCGCGCTCGCCCAGGATGCGGCGCCGATCGGATGGTGTGGCCAGTTGTAGATAGCGAGCGGCGCGAGCATCACCGTGCCGCTCACGAGGTTGGCGGCGGCCACGGCGCCCGAGGGGTACCCGGTGAGGTAGCGGCGCACGAGGTTGAGGCCGAAGCCATAGCAGAGCGATGCGGCGGTGCCCGCGAGCGCCGCAGGCCAGACGCTCTCGCCGGCCGTCTTGCCGCTCGCGAGGATGGCGACTCCGACGAACCCACCGACGAGTCCGATCAGGCGCCGCGGGCCGATGCGCTCGCCGAAGAAGAGAAACGCCACCAGTGCGGTGAACATCACGGTCATGGCGTTGGTGATGGCGCCGATGCCCGCAGGAGCGCGCTCGGCGCCCCAAGCGAACAGGGCGAACGGAATGACCGAGTTGATGGCGGCGATGCCGGCGATGCGCAGCCACAGCGCCGGGGTGAACTGCGCCCGCGCGGCCCAGAGCAACGGCAGCAGCACTAGTGCCCCGAGCCCGAGACGCGCTTCGACCAGCGGGAACGGCCCGAAGTCGGCAGCCGCCACACGCATGAAGAGGAACGAGCCGCCCCAGATGGCGCCGAGCAGCGTCAGCTCGAGCGGAGTTCGCCACGGCGAATCATGGGCCACCGTGGACGCGCCGGGGGCGGAGACGGTGGGAGTGGAGAGCGCAGCGGGCGTGGCCGTCGCGGCCGCGGTGGTGGTGCATTCAGATGCGGATGTGAGACTCAAGAGTCCTCCGGTGCAGAATCGGTCGGTATCGCAGGCGTTGAAGCGTGGCAGAGCGGGTAGCTCACCCGCCACCCGTTACTTGCGCCGCCCCTTCAACGCAGCGCCCGCTCGAGGTCCTCGAGCAGATCCTCGGTCGACTCGATGCCGACCGAAAGACGCAGCAGTCCGTCGCCGATCCCGAGGCGCGCCCGCTCCTCGGGCGCGAGTCCCGCATGAGAAGTCGTCGCAGGCCGGGTGAGGAGCGTATGCACGCCACCGAGGCTCGGAGCCACGATCGGGAGGCGCACCCTGGCGGCAAATTCATCGGCGCGACTCGCAGGCCCCTCGAGCTCGAAGCTCAGAACGCCGCCGAAGCCTGCGAACAGGCTCCGGGCGCGGGCATGTCGCGGATGCGACTCGAGCCCCGCGTAGTGCACGCACTCGACCGCCCGGTGGCCTTCGAGGAAGCGCGCGATCCGCAAGGTGCTCTCGTTCTGGTAGCGCACCCGGAGCGCGAGCGTCTTGAGTCCCCGGCTCAGCAGGAACGCGGCGTGGGGGTCGAGCGAGCCGCCGAGATGGTTGGCCTTGTGGCGGATGCGCTCGATCAGCTCGGCGCCGCCGGAGACCACGCCCGCCACGATGTCCGCATGGCCGTTGAGGTACTTCGTGGCGCTGTGGATCGACAGATCGAAGCCCGCCTCGATGGGGCGGAAGTTGACGGGTGAGGCGAAGGTGTTGTCGATGATGGAGATGAGGCCGTGGGCGCGTGCGAATTCCACCACCGCCTCGAGGTCGGCGACCTGAAGCAGCGGATTCGTCATCGCCTCGACGTAGATGGCGCGCGTAGTGGGGCGCAGCTGCGCCTGCCACGACTCGCGCCGGTCGGCGTCGATGAAGTCCACGGCCAGCCCGAGCGTCGCGAAGTCCCGGTTCATCAGATCATGCGTGCCGCCGTAGAGGCAGCTCTGCGCCAGCAGGCGATCCCCCGCCGACAATACCGTGAGGAGCGTCGTCGAGATCGCCGCCATGCCGCTCGCGGTGACCAGCGCGGCCGGCGCGTTCTCGAGCGCGGCTATCTTGGCTTGCAGCGCGAGCTGGCTCGGCGTGTTGTTGGTGCGCAGGTAGCGCACGTCGTGGTAGCTGCCTTCGCCGCCGTACTCGAAGGTCGCGGACTGGAAGATCGGCATCTCCACCGCCCCAAGAATGCGCGGCAGCGGCTCGCCGGCGTGCACCAGCTTGGTTTCGATGCGCAGGGATGACTCGGACATCGGGGTACTCCGCAAAGTGAGATTGTCACGCCAATACGCTACCGTGTCCGTATGCCTTTATGGAGAGACACGGGAGCGCGCGGTGGCGGGCACTGTGCCGGCACCCGGCCAGTACAGCCGCCACTGCTGCGGCGGTGCACGTGAAAGAGCCCACCGAGCGTTTTACCGGGCGGGTGGACAACTACGCCCGTTACCGGCCGAGCTATCCGGCCGCCGCCATCGACCTGCTCGAGGCGAGCTGCGGATTGTCGCCCGCCGCAGTCGTCGCGGACGTCGGCTCGGGTACCGGAATCCTGACCGAGCTCCTCCTGGCGCGCGGCGCGCGGGTCCTCGCGGTCGAGCCCAACCGCGGCATGCGCGAGGCGGCCGAGGCGCGCCTCGGCGGGCAGGCGCGCTTTGGCAGCGTGAACGGGACCGCGGAGGCCACGACCCTGCCCGCGGCCAGTGTGGATCTGCTGGTCGTGGGACAGGCGTTCCACTGGTTCGATGGCGAGCGGGCGAGGCGCGAGGCGCTGCGGGTGCTGAAGCCCGGCGCCTGCGCGGCGCTCTTGTGGAATGAGCGCCCCGAGGAGCTGACCCCGTTCATGGCCGACTACGAGGAGCTGTTGCGCCGTCACGCCCCCGAGTATGTGCGGATCGTTGCGCGCCGGGCGGACGTCGACAGCATGCGCCGATTCTTCGGCGGCGCGATGGAGCTCGAGACCTTTCCCAACGAGCAGACCTTCGGCTTCGAAGGGCTCAAAGGCCGGCTCCTGTCGACCAGTTATGCGCCCGAGCCGGGCGATGCACAGTTCGAGCCGATGATGGCGGGCCTGCGCGAGGTGTACGACCGCCACGAGCGGGCCGGAACGGTGACATTCCCATATCGCACGCTGGTCTATTTCGGACCGCTCCGGCCCGGCTGATCGCCCACCGGCCGCGCCGTCCGGCAGCTTAAGCCCCGAAGCGGCGGCCTGCGCTCCACCGCGCGCGGCGACACCGCCTCTACTGCGGCACTCGCTTCTTCAGCTCATCCAGCTCTGCGCGCAATTTCCGCAGCTCCTCTTCGAGACTATCGAGCCGGGCGCCGGTCGCGTCGGCCGTGCCCGATGCAGTATCCGCCGGCGGCTCCGCCCGCGGCGGCGCCACGGCGACCGGGCCGCTGAAGAGGTGCGCGTAGCGCGAATCGCGGCGCCCGGGCTCGCGCGGCAGCTGGACGACGAACGGGCCGTCGTCGCGGGTCCGCAGGCTCTCGAGGGTCGCTTCGACCTGGGCGACATCGGAGAAGGACGCCATGCGACTCGCGCGCGCGCGGAGCTCGCCGGGGGTCTGCGCGCCACGCACCAGCAGCTCGCACACGAGGGCCAGCTCCTGAGGTGTGAGCTTGAGAGTTCCGAACTCGGTGTTGCAGAAGCGGTGCTGGTATTTCGGCACCCGACTGCCGAACCCGGATTTCTCGATCACGAGATGCTTGCGGGCGAGCTGATCGAGCGTGTTCTGAACCGTGGTCTCGTCCAGGTCCATGACCGGGTCGCGGTTGCTCTTCTGGTTACACGCCAGAACCAGAGCGTTGAGCGACAGGGGATACTGATCGGGCGTCGTGATCTGCTTCTCGATGAGGCAGCCGATCAGGCGCGCCTCGAGGGATGAGAGCTCGACTTTCATTCGCGCACCGCGTCCGGCATCACCATACGCGCACCCGCTCCGCAGGCGCGAGGTGGAGCTTCTGGCCCGGCTTGACGCCGAATGCCGCGTACCACGGGTCGAGGTTGCGTACCGTGTCGGCCCGATACTCCGCCGGCGCATGGCCGTCGACGACGATCCTCTGCCGCAGCGCCGGCTCGCGGATCTTCTGCCGCCAGCTCTGACCGAAGCTGATGAAGAACAGCTGCTCGGGGGTGAAGCCTGCGGCTGCCGGCGCAGGCTTATCCTTCTGCGTGAGCCGCCAGGCGTCGTAGGCGACCGAGAGGCCGGCGACATCGGCGATGTTCTCACTCAGTGTCTGCCTGCCGTTGACGTGGATGTCGGGCAACGGCCGGTAGGCGTCGAACTGGGCGACGAGCCGATCGCCGGCGGCCCGGAAATGCGCGAAGTCGCTCGGGGTCCACCAGTTCAGGAGCCGCCCGTCGGCGTCGAAGAGCGCACCCTGGTCGTCGAAGCTGTGACTGATCTCGTGTCCGATGACGGCGCCGGTGGCGCCGTAATCCATGACCGGATCCCGCTCGGGGTCGAAGTACGGGGGCTGCAGCATCGCGGCCGGGAAGTTCAGGGCATTCATCGCCGGGAGATTCACGGCATTCACCGTCTGCGGCGTCATGCACCACTCGGAGCGATCGACCGGCTGCGCGAGCTTCGCGAGGTTATAGTGAAGCTCGAACAACTCGGCGCGCCGGGCATTGCCCAGGGCATCGCCGCGGATGACCTCGAGGCCCGAATAATCGCGCCACTTGTCCGGGTAGCCCACCCCGACCTTCAACGTATTCAGCTTGGCCTTCGCCTTCTGGCGCGTCCCGGGCGTCATCCACTCGAGCCGATCGATGTGCGCGGCGAACGCGCGCACGAGGTTGCGCACCAGGCCTTCCGCGCGCGCCTTCTCGCTCGGCGGAAAGTAGCGCTGTACATAGAGCTTGCCCATCGCCTCGCCGAGCGCCGCGTTGGTCTCGTCGACCGCGCGCTTCCACCGGGGGCGCAGCTGCGGCGTGCCGGAGAGAGTCTGCTCGTGGAACGCGAAGTGCTCCTGCACGAAGGCCTTCGGCAGATAAGCGGAGGCGTGCTCGATCGCATGAAAGCGCAGGTACTCCTTCCAGGTCTCGAGCGGCACGCTCATCGTGAGGGCGGAGAGCCCGGTCACGGCGCCCGGCTGCCACACCACGAACTGGTTCTGTGCTTTAAGCCCCGCGGCCCCGAGGAACGCCTGCCAGTCGAGGCCCGGGGCACGCTGCGCGAAATCCTGCCGGGCCCAGTGGTTGTTACCCTTCAGCACCTCTTCGGACTCGGCGCGACTCGAGTGGACCTGTGCCATACGCCGCTCGAGCTCGAAAATGCGGGCGGCCGCCCCGGCCGTATCCGGCAGGTGCGCCAGCGTCAATACGGCCGCGATGTGCGCCTGGTAGCGGCTGCGCACCTCGGCCATCTTGGCCGACTCGCCGAGGTAATAGTCGCGGTCCGGCATCCCGAGACCGCCTTGCAGCAGAAACGGCGCATAGCGGCTGGGATCATCGAGGTCCTGAGCCACCCAGAGGCCGAGGAAATTGTCGGTGTGCAGGCTCGTGTTGTTCAGCACATCGACGTCGGCGCGCAGCGTCGCACCCAGCGCCCGCGCGAGCCCCGCGCGGTCGGCGATGGAGTCGATGCTTCTCAGGGCGGGCTCAAGAGGACGAAGGCCCTTACTCTCGATCGCCGCCTCGTCCATGAAGCTCGCGTAGTAGTCGCCGATCTTGGCCGCCTCGGAGCCGGCGGCGGCGCCATCGGCGGCTGCACGGATGAGATCCACCGTGCGCTGCGTGGTGAGCTCGGCCAGCATCGCGCTGGTTCCGTAGGAGCTGCGGTCGGGCGGGATCTCCGTCGCCTTGAGCCAGTTGCCGTTGGCGTAGCGGAAGAAGTCTTCCCCGGGCGCCGCCGCGCGATCGATGCCGGCGAGGTCGAGGCCGTGCGGAACGGAGCCGGGCGAGGCGGCGGCGGGCGGGCCCGCAGCCGGCGTGAGCGCGGCCAGGGCGGCGGCCACGGTGAGGGGGCGCGCAAGCTGTAAGCGGGGCGGGCGATGCATTGTGTTGGTTTTCCTCCGAGCTTAGGCGGCGCGGCATGCGCCGGGGCCGGCTAGTCTACACGGGCCGAGGGTGTTGAACCCGTGCGCGCACTGCGTGAATACTCCGTTCTGCAGGGGCTGAGCAGGGCGGGGCCGATGAGAAACACTAGCGCGCTGGCCGCCCTGCTGACCATCGCTTCGGCGTACCCCCCGGGCGCCCCGGCATGGGGTGGGCTGGGACATCGCACCATGGGTGCGATCGCGGACCGGCTGCTCGGCCCCGCCGCGCGCGCTGGAGTGGCGGAACTCCTGAGCGGCGATGTGGACAAGTTCGGCGCGCCCTCGGGACGGCGCACGCTCGAGTCGGTGGCCGACTGGGCGGACGAAATCTCCGGCACGCCAGCCGCGCGGCCCCGCTGGCACTACGACGACGCCCCCGTTTGCGGCAGCGCGCCGAAGACGCGCTATTGCCCGCAGCGGCAGTGCAATACCGCGCAGCTCGAGCGGCTCCTGACCGTGGTGGGGGACACGCACGCCACGAAACGGGAGCGGAACGAGGCGCTCAAGTGGGTCGTGCACCTGGTGGGTGACGTCCACCAGCCGCTGCACGCGGCGGACAACGCCGATCGCGGCGGCAATCTCGTCACGGTGACGCTGGCAGGCGTGCGCACTCGCGGGCGCGAAAGCCTGCACCGCGCCTGGGACAACGAGTTGGTGGGGCAGGCGCTCAAGGCGGGCAGGCACCGGCGGGTGCCGGCCGACATCGGAGCCCTGGCGGTGGAGGCGGGGAGGCTCACCGGCCGTGCAGGGCCGGGCACGCCGGACGGCTGGGCCCTCGAATCGAATGAGCTGGCGCGCACCGTGGCATACCACTACCCTGCATTCGTCTGCGGGACCGTACCGTCGCAAATCGTCGTGTTGGATCGCGACTATCAGGCGCGCGCCGCGGCGATCGTGCGCGAGCGGCTGCTGCTGGCCGGCGCGCGGCTCGCCGGCGTGCTGAATGAGAGGCTGGGGCGTTGAGTCCGCGGGACGCCTTGAGCCCGCCGGGGCCGTCGTCAGGGGAGCTCGTGATGGGTGCACGCAATTTTCTCAAGGGCATCGCGCTGGTGCTGGCCGGTGGGCTCGGCCTCGCACACGCCGAGAACGCCCCGCCCTGGACCAACGCGCTCGCGAAAGAGGCCATGACGAACGGCTTTGAGGCCAAGCTGCCGCCCCACGCAGCGATGGTGCTCGGGCTCGCGAAGAAGGGCGAGAGCATCGCCGTGAGGCAGCTCGTCAGCCGTGCGGGGCAGAAGGTCCACACCTTCAACGTCGTGGTCGCCGACAAGGGCGGCATAGTCGTGTTCGTGGTGAATGAGAAGGAGCAGTCGACGGTCGCGTACCGGCTCACCGCCCGCGGCAGGCTCCGCAGCGCCGTCTCGTACCAGACCGGTGGCGAGCCGCACGAGCTGGCCGCTTCTGAAGCGAAGCCCGGCCTTGCGCGCGAGATCCGCTACTGGTCCGATTACGCGGCCGGAGGGAGCGCTCCCAGGCCGCCGGGCGCGCAGCAGCCGGTGAAAGCCCCAAATCCGGCAGAGGTCCCGAAGCCGGCGGATTCTCCCAAGCCGCCGATGAGCCCAACAACCCCCTGACGCGGCGCCTGAGGGCTTCGCAGCGGGTGCCCGTGCTAGGCTAGGCCCTGCCCACAGGAGGAGCCGAGCCGTGAATGCCCGCGACGAGCGTATCGCCGCCGCCACAGAGCGCGCCCAGCCTTCGCCACTACAGGATGAGGTCGGGACCCGCTCGCCGGCACTGACCGACGGGGGAGGCCTCGAGGGCAACACTCTCGATTATTGGCTCCTGTCGAGGCTGCGCTCGTTCCTCGGCGATCCGCCGGTGGAGTTTGCAATGGCGAACGGCGCGCGGGTGGGACCGGGCGGCGAGACACCGGTGGCACGGGTGACTTTCGCGAGCCGCTCGACGCTCGCCTCCATCGTGGCCGATCCATGGCTGCGCTTCGGTGACGCCTACAGCGACGGCCTCGTTGCCATCGATGGCGATCTGGTGAGCCTTCTCGAGACCGTCTACCGCTCGAGCAGCTCGGGCGGCAGGCGCGCTTCGCTCCTGCGCCGCGCCGCCGAGGCGCTGCGCCGCCCGCACGCCAACACGCCTTCCGGATCGCGCGACAACATCTACCACCACTACGACATCGGCAACGATTTCTACGCCCTGTGGCTCGGCAGCACGATGACCTACACCTGCGCCTATTTCCCGAGCCCCACGGCAGGTCTCGACGAGGCGCAGGTGGCGAAGATGGATCATGTCTGTCGGAAGCTGCGGCTCGAGGCCGGCGAGAGCGTGGTGGAAGCCGGCTGCGGCTGGGGCACGCTGGCCCTGCACATGGCGCGTCACTACGGGGTGCGGGTGCGTGCCTTCAACATCTCGCACCAGCAGCTGCAGTACGCGCGCGAGCGGGCGGCGCGCGAAGGGCTCGCCTCCGCGGTCGAGTACGTCGAGGACGACTACCGCAATATCAGCGGCCATTACGACGCCTTTGTATCGGTCGGGATGCTCGAGCACGTCGGACCCGAGAACTACACGACGCTCGGGCAGGTCGCGCACCGCTGCCTCGACGGCCGTGGTCGCGGACTCATCCACTCCATCGGCCGCAACCGTCCGGCACCGATGCAGCCCTGGATCGAGAAGCGCATCTTCCCGGGAGCCTATCCGCCCTCGCTCGCCGAGATGATGCGCATCTTCGAGCCCTGGAACTTCTCGGTCCTGGACGTCGAGAACCTGCGGCTGCACTACGCGCAGACGCTGCGTCACTGGCTCGCGCTCTACGAGGCGGCCAGCGAGCGGGTGCGCAGAATGTTCGACGAGAAGTTCGTGCGCATGTGGCGTCTCTATCTCGCCGGCTCGGCCGCCGGTTTCGCCTGCGGCACGCTGCAGCTGTTCCAGGTGCTGTTTGCGCCGGGCGAGAGCAACGACGTTCCGTGGACGCGCGCGCACCTGTACACCGGCTGAGCGGCCCGGCGCATGCGCTCGTGTGACGTGCTCATCGTCGGCGGCGGGCCGGCCGGCTCGAGCGCCGCCTGGCAGCTGCGGCGCGCCGGCGCGGACGTCCTGGTGCTCGACCGCGAGCGCTTCCCGCGCCTGAAGCTCTGCGCCGGCTGGATCACGCCCGAGGTGGTGCACGATCTCGAGATCGACCTCGAGGCCTACCCGCACCGGCTGCTGACTTTCCCGCGGCTGCGCGTGCACTGGGGAAGGCTGCAGGTACCGATACCGTGCGTGCAGCACTCGATCCGCCGCTTCGAGTTCGACGCGTGGCTCCTCGAGCGCTCGGGCGCGCCGCTCGAGCAGCACAACGTGCGTCACATCGCCGCCGACGGCGCGGACTTCGTCGTCGACGACGCCTTCCGCTGCCGCTGGCTGGTCGGCGCCGGCGGCACGCGCTGTCCGGTGTACCGTACGCTCTTCCGCGACTTGAACCCACGAGCGAGCGAGCTGCAGATCGTCACGCTCGAGCACGAGATCCAGTACGACTGGCGGGATTGCGACTGTCACCTGTGGTTCTTCGAGGAGGGACTGCCCGGTTACTCGTGGTACGTGCCGAAGGAGAACGGCTGGCTCAACGTCGGGGTGGGCGGCATCGCCGAGCGCATGAAGCGCAGCGGGCAGGACATCCGGGCGCACTGGGCGCACCTCGCGGCGACGCTCGAGGGACGCCTTGCTCCCGGCGCCCGCTACGAGCCGACCGGCTACAGCTACTACCTGCGCGGCCGCGTCGAAGTCGTGCGCCGCGACAACGCCTTCATCACCGGCGATGCGGCTGGACTCGCGACTCGCGATCTGGGCGAGGGCATCGGCCCTGCGGTGCGCAGCGGCCTGCGCGCGGCGCAGGCGATCACCGACGGCAAGCCCTACCGGCTCGATGATGTGAGCAGCGCCAGCGTGATGAGCATCGGCCGCAGTATGCTCGGACGCGCAGCCGGCGCCGGTGTGTTTTCCGGGCGCAGCCCGCGCGTGCCCGGCGGAGGACCCGCACATGGCCTACGTCACCGTGATCAATGAGCACCAGCACGTGCAGCAGATCGTCTCGGGGCATCATCACCTCACGGCCGACGCGCCGGTCGCCGCGGGCGGGAGCGACGCGGGATTCGCGCCGCGCGAGCTGCTGCTCGCGAGCCTCGGGGCCGATACCGCGATGGCGCTGCGCAAGCACGCCGTCCAGAACGACTGGACGCTCGGGAAGATCACGGTCGGCGTGCGCTGGTCGCGCAGCCCCTCGGGAGCCGATCACATCGAGCGGCGACTGTCGTTCGGCCGTCCGCTGACTGCGGAGCAGAAGGCGCGGCTGCTCGAGGTCGCCGCCGCCACGCCGGTCGCGACTCTCTTGCGCGCGGGGATTGCGATCCAGTCGTCCGTGATCGACTGAGCGCTTTAGATCGCCGGCTCGCGCGCCGCGCCTGGCGCATCGAGCTCGCCGAGGCTGCGACCGCGTGACTCGCGCCCGTAGAGCGCAATGAGGATCGTGGAGCCGACCGCCGGCACCGCGATCGCGGTCACGGCCGCCGCAAGCGGCGGCACGCCCGCGACCACGCTCAAAGCCTGCGCCGCGAGTCCGCCGAGCTTGCTGCAGGCGGCGACCCAGCCGGTGGCGCGGCCACGGATGCGCAGCGGATAGTTCTCGGCCGCGTACGGCAGCAGCATCGAGATCACCCCGCTCGAGCCGAGAATGATCAGGGCGACGGGGATGAGGGGGTGCGACATCTCTCCGGCGCCGAGCTGCTGCAGGGTGAGCCCCAGCATTCCGAGCACCATGACGCCGGTCATCGCGACCAGCGACCACTTGGTGCTCCAGGCGCTGAACAGCCAGGCGCAGACGACGATGGTCGGCGCCGCGATGAGCGTGGATCGGGCGATGAGCGCGCTCGAGGCGCCGACGCTGCGCCCCTCGGCGATGAGCGCCGCAGGCAGCCACAGCAGCAGGCCGAAGTTCACCAGGCCCCAGGCGAGCGCTGCGAGGGTCAGTGCGGCGGTGACGCCGAGGAATCCGCGCCCCACCGGAGGAACGGGCGCGTGACTCTCGGGCTCGGTCGCGGCGGCCGCGCTCACCACGCTCGCAGTGCTCAACTCGACGCCGAACCGCGCGAGCGTGGCGCGCGCGAGATCTGCGCGACCCATCTGCTGCAGGAAACGCGCCGACTCCGGAATCAGCGGGCTCAGCGCGACCAGGATCAGGCCGGTCGGCAGGTTGAGAAACCACATGATGCGCCAGCCGAAGATCGGCTGCAGCAGTGCCGAGAGGGAGCTCGCCGCGAAGAAGCCGCCGAGAGCGCCGATACCGCCGACGACCACCAGAGTCCACCCGCGGTGCCGCGTCGGCATGATCTCGGCGAGCAGCGCGTAGGCCACCGGCAGCATGCCGCCGGCAGCCGCACCCATCATGAAGCACATGGCGACGTTCCACCAGAAATCCGGCATCGCGCCGCAGATCGAGGTGCCGACAAAGAGAACCGAAGACAACACGATCGAAGCGCGCCGCCCGTAGATGTCGGCCATCACGCCCCAGAGGCACGAGCCGACGACAGTGCCGGCGAGCGCCGCGAACGGCAGCCACGACACCAATCCCGCGCTCACGTGGTATTCGGTGCGCATTCCCGGCGTCACGAAGCCGAGGCTCGCCGGCTTCATGATGTCGATGACGAGGGCGAGCGCGAGAAGGCCCGCCACGCGCCAGTGCGCCGCGGTCAGCGGCGCATTCTCGAGCGGCGCGATCACATCGATCGGCAGGGACTGCTGCTCCGGCGCGGACTTCGGCAGCAGCCCGAAGGCCGCAAGTCCCGCCCCCACCACGATGGCCGCCATGCCGAGCAACATGCCCGGCTCCATGGGCATGCCCGCGAGGATGTAGCCGCTGTCGCGGGCCATCAGGAACATCGGCAGGTGGAGCACCACGCCCGCGGTGACGAGCGTGCAGCCCAACCAGAAGGCGATGCTGTTGCGCCGCTCGGCGATGAGGACCGCCCGCACCCCCCTCGCTCCCCCGATCAGGCGGCGAACAGCTGGCGACCGATGTCGCGGAAGGACTTGAACTCGAGCGCGTTGCCGGTGGGGTCGCGGATGAAGAGCGTCGACTGCTCTCCGGGGGTGTTGGCAAAACGGGTGCAGGGCTCGATGACCCAGTCGACCGGGTGCCGGCGCAGTCTCCCCGCCAGCTCGCTCCAGTCGCCGGGCTCGAGCACCACCCCACAGTGCGGCACCGGCACCCCCAGACCCTCAACGGCGTTGAAATGCGCGTCGACGCGCCCCCGCGGTCCGAGCTGCCGGTTGAGGTGGCAGACGAACTGATGCCCGAACATGTTGAAGTCGACCCAGTCGGCGGCGCTGCGGCCCTCGGAGCAACCGATCACCCCGGTATAGAAGCGCCGCGCCTCCTCGAGATCGCGGACCTGCACGGCGACGTGAAAGGGGGTGAGGAGGGTGCGGCTCACCTAAGGGAGGATAGCAGAGGCATCCCTGCGCCGCCGGTGCGTCCCTGCACCGGCGGGCGGCGCGTCCCTGCGCCCGGGGCGGCGCGTGTCAGCGCGCCGCTTACTTCCCTGCGCCGCCGGAGCCTCCGTGCGCCGGCGGCCAAGAGTAGAAAGAACGACCTCGAAGACGTGGAAGGTGAGCCTTCGAGAAGGCTACGCCTTCAGGACGCCGCAGAGGGCCTGACAGCGTGGCCGTCCCTTGGGAGTGTCCGGCCACCCTTCGAGCCCTCTGAGCACATGCATCCCTCCGTTTCCGAGGCCGTTAAAAACGCGTCAGACCGGGTGGGGGGTCATCTCGGACGACGCGATCTGGCAAACCCTTCTTGTGCTCGTACATCGCCTGTTCGGCGCTCTCCAACAGCTTGTCGATGCTCAGCGGACGGTGCGGATTGAAGTGCGCGACGCCGACGCTCAGCGACAGCGGCGGCAGGTCCGTGCCGCCCTCCTGCGGAGTGCGGGCTGCGCGCAGCAGAATCGCACCGCGCGAGGCGTACTGCGGACTCGTCGTGAGCGTGGCGAACTCATCCCCGGAGAGGCGCCCGAGCACTTCGTACACTCCGTAGCTCGGGAACAGATCCCGCATGAAATTTCCCATCTGGCGAATCATGACATCGCCGGTGGCGCGGCCCAGGGTCTGGTTGATCCGCTCGAGGTGGTTCAGGTCGAAATAGATGAGATGGGCGGCGCGCACATCGCGGCTTGCGACGTCGAGCAGCCTCGTGCCCGACTGCACGAACCCGCGGCGGTTGAAGAGGCCGGTGAGCTCGTCGGTGAGCGTCACGCACCGGAGCGAATGCACCATGTTGAGCAGCGTTTTCAGCTGTACCGAAATCCGCTGTCCCCGGGAGAGCCCCTGCAGGTGCAGCAGATCCGACAGAAGCTGCGTGACGCGTACGTCGTCCCCTTCGAGAGCGGCGGCGCGCAACTCGCCCGCCAGCTCACTATTGCGGGTGCGCGGCGTCCCCTCGGCGGACCGTTGCACCGAGCCCGTGTCCATTATGAGATTCCCCGGCAGCCAGACGCGATATGTCAATAGACGATGGTCCAAGCATAGTCGGCTGCTGCTCTGCGCCAAAACGGCGAACGCCCCAAATGAGGGTGGGCGGTGGTCGGGTCGGAGGATCAGGAATTTCCCGATGGCGGCCCGACGCCGCGCCACAGCTTAAGGTTAGATCACAGCTTAAGGTTAGATCACAGCTTCAGTTCAGATCACGATTGTGTCACCGCTCACGGCGTGCCCGGTCACGCCTGCGTCACGCCGCTGCGGATCGCGTAGCGCACCAGGCTCGCGGTGTCGTGAATGTCGAGCTTCTGCATGAGCTTGGAGCGATGCGACTCCACCGTCTTGGCGCTGATCGCGAGGCGCGCCGCGATGGCCTTGGTGGAATGGCCTTCGGCGATCAGCTGCAACACCTGGCGCTCGCGCACCGACAGCGCGTCGGCCGAGTGTTGTGGCGTGAGATAGGCCTTGGCCACGGCGCCGGCAACCCCGGGGCTCAGGTATACCTCGCCGCGGCAGACCCCTTCGATGGCCTGCACCAGATCGCGCGCGGCCTGATTCTTCAGGACGTAGCCCTTGACGCCACAGCGTAGGGCCTCGGTGACGTACTGCTGCTCGTCGTGCTGTGTCAGCACCACGAGCTTCACGCGCGGACAGATGCGCGCCAGCTCGAGCGCCGCGTTCAGCCCGTTGAACTGCGGCATGCCGATATCGAGCACGGCCACATCGGGGTTCTCGCTGCGCACCAGACGCACCGCCTCGCGGCCGTCGGCGGCCTCGCCGGCGACCACGAAGCCCGCGCTCTGCAACAGCGTCTTCAAGCCCTGCCTGACGAGTACGTGATCGTCGGCGAGCACGAGTCGTATGCCCATCGTTATCTTCCTAGGGGCAGATTGAACCTGATCTGCGCACCCTGCCCAGGGGCGGAGACGATGTGCAGTGTTCCTCCCAGCGCGCCCAGCCGCTCGCGCATGCCGCGCAGGCCGAGTCCGCCGCGGCGCACGCACGACTCGACCTCGAAGCCGACGCCGTCGTCGCTGATCAGACAGCGCAGCGAATCGAGCTCCTGATCGATCTCGATGCCAATGTGCGATGCCTTCGAGTGACGCGCGGCGTTGGTGAGCGCTTCCTGGACCACGCGGTACAGCGCCGTCTCCACCGGCGCCGGCAGGCGCTGCGTGATGCTGGAGCGCACGTCGACCGGAATGCGCGCGCGACCCGATACGGCTGCCGCGAGGAACTCGATCGCGGCGAGCCAGCCGAGGTCGTCGAGCACCATCGGCCGCAGCTCATGGGACAGGTGCCGCAGCTGCTGCTCGGCCTGATCGAGGACCTGCTGGCATTCCTGGATCTTGGGTGCGGCCGCGGGTATCTCGCGCGCCAGCGCCGCGAGCTGCAGGTGCACGGACACCAGCAGCTGCCCCGAATCGTCGTGCAGGGAGTGAGCGATGCGCCGGATCTCCTGCTCGAGCATCTCGTTGATGTGCCGCCAGGCGATCAGCGAGTCGCGATAACCCCGATGGGTCATCTCGAAGGGCGACAGTGTCTCGGCGAGGAAAGTCTCCGCCGAGTCGATCAGGAGGCCCGGGTCGCGAGGAGCGCGGTCGTCGGAGGCGAGGGTACGCAACGCCCGGCTGTGCACGCCCACCAGCTCCGGAATGCTCCGGCCGTCGGCCAGCGCCTTACGACCGAGCTCGTACCCACGCGCGAGCAGCGCCTCACCGCCGTACGCCACGTAAGCCGCCAGCGCCTCGCGGTAATCCGAATCCAGCAAGTCGGGCTTCGGACGTATGGCGCTCATGCCCATGTGCCTTCAGCTCGCGCGCGCCACCACCACCAGGGCGTCATCGTTCCTCTGGGAGTGATGGGCCATGATGTAATCGGCCAGCGGCTGCGCCGAGGCGCCGAAAGCGAGGCCCTCGGAGAAGTGCCGGTTGATCCCATCGGTGGCGAATATCAGCGTGTCCCTCGGTCGGAGGGGAATAGCAGAAGCGTGTAGCGCAGGCAAATCGCCGTAGCCGAGCACGCCGGGACGCACCAGCAGCTCCTCGCGCGCGGCAGCGTGGCCGTTGGCGTGGAAGACGACGCCGACCACATTGCCGACGCCAAGCCAGCTCAGGGTGGCCTGACGCAGATCGATGCTGGCGATGCTCAAGACCACGCCACGGGTTCCGCGCAACGTCACGTGACAGCGCATCAGCAGACCCGCGAGCTGCTCCTGCGGGTGGCGCAGGATGGTGTCGGCGGCGAGCCGCGCGCTCGCCGCAGCCTCCTCGCCGTGACCAATGCCGTCGATCGCCGCGACGAGCACGCCGCCACCGCGGTCGTAGTAGTGCACCACCTCGAGGTCGCCGGATACCCGCTGCCCCGGCGCGGCGCTGCCGGCGATCCCCAATTCCAGGCTCAGGGGAGCCATTTGGTCACCGTCACGGTGGTGCCACCGCCGGCGCGGGAGTTGATGTCGAACTCATCCATCAGGCGGCGCACGCCGGGGAGCCCGAGTCCCAGGCCGCCGGAGCTCGAGTAGCCGTCGCGCAGTGCCTGCGGGATGTCGGCTATCCCCGGACCCGAGTCGCTCGCGATGATGGTGATGCCCACGGCGCCATTGGCCCCGTTGGCCGGCTTGAGCGTGACGCTCCCCGGGTTGGCATAAGATACGATGTTGCGCGCGAGCTCGGAGATGGCGGTCGCGATCAGCGTCGCCTCACTGACGGTAAAACCCGTCTGCAGCGCCACCGCCCGACCCTGCTGTCGGGCTGTGACGACGTCCTTGTCCGATGTGATCCGTATCTGGGTCTCTGCGGCCAAGGCAACACCGCACCTTCAGTTCATGCTGCGCGATTTCTGCTGCAGGTACGCCAGGCCTTCCTCCAGATCGAGCGCGGTGGGGACGTCCTCCAGCGTCAATCCGAGTTGTACCATCGCGAAGGCGACCTCCGGCTGGATACCGACGATGACGGTAGCGGCGCCGCGCAGGCGGATCATGTGCGAGATCTCGAGCAGTGTGCGGGAGGCAAAGGAATCCATCACGTCCATCGCGGTGACGTCCACGATGACTCCCGAGGAGCGGAAGCGCACCACCTGCTGTACGAGCGCGGTGCGCAGCTCGAGGAGATCGGCATCCGACAGGGCCGCCTGGATGGTCGCGATGAGGACGCTGCCCTGCTTGAGAATCGGTACTTGCACCCGGGATTCCCTGGCTAACGGGCCTCGCTCTGCGGGGAGACCTTGTAGCCGAGCAGCCGCTCGGCCTGCTCGATGCCGCCCTGCAGGTCGCCCACGGTGTTCATCTTGCCGAGTTCCACCCCGATTGTAACGAGAGTCTGCGCGATCTCTGGCGACAGGCCGGTCACGATCACGGTAGCGCCCAGCAGCCGCGAGGCCTCCACCGTCTGCACCAGGTGGTTGGCGACCGTGACGTCCATCGCCGCGACACCGGTGATGTCGATGACGACCACCTTGGCGCGGTTGGTGCGAATCCCCCGCAGCAGCTGCTCGGTCAACTGCCGCGCGCGCTGCGGATCGATGACGCCGATGATCGGCAGGATGAGCAGCCGCTCGCGCACCTGCAACACGGGCGTCGACAGCTCGCGGATGGCTTCCTGCTGCTGGCGGATGACGCGCTCGCGCTCCTGCACGAAGCCGACCGCCACGGTGTTGGCAATGCGGTTGGCCGCGGGCTCGTACGCATCCAGAATGCGGTTGAGCTTCTCGAAGTCGGTCTGGTACTTGGCGAACAGCGACCGCGCCAGCACGTCGCGCAGCAGCAGCACGATGCCCACCACTTCGTGGGTCTCGACGCCGCGGGGGATGATGCGCTCGGAGAGATTGCGCGCGTAGGCCTGCAGTGCCTCGAAGGTGCCGGTCTCGAGAGCCGCGACGTAGCTGTCGTACACCGAGGTGGCTTCCGCGAAGATCTCCTCCTGAGTCATCGCGGTCAGCAGCTGCGCCTCGGCGATGCGTGCCACCCACTCCTCGCGCAGCAGCGTGCGGTTCTGGCGCAGGTGCGCGACGAGCTCGCGCAGCAGCTCGATCTTCGGCTCGGTGCGCGCCAGCTCAGGCGTGCGGGTTTTTTGCGCCACGGGGCCCCGCGGCGGGTTCTTGTCACTCTGCATGCAGACCTCCCAAGGCAGAAGCCGGCCTGGCGTGGACCCCCCAGCACGGCATAAGGTGAAGTAACAGCTTCGCGTGGTGCCGGGCATCAGGAAAGCCCCGGTCACGGGTCAGGTAAACACCCTAGTGGAAATGGATCGAGGACGTAACAAATTGATTTTGCAGACCTGAACAGCGAGCGTGGCCTTCACCCTGGCTCGGAGGGGCATGGCTCGTTTACGCCTCGTCACCTACTCGCGCAGCGCCTTGTCCCGGGCCGGATCGGGCGGCGGCGGCTGGTAAGCCTCGAGCAGGCTCTTCCAGCGCCGATTGGCGCGCTGTAGCAGATCGCGTCCCCCTTCGGCGCTCCACTGCTCGAAGGAGTTGTTGTCGGCGAGCTCGAAGTCATAGAAGGCGCTCTGGTGGTTAGACATCGCCAGCCCCGCCTCGAGCCAGCTCGCCGCGTGCAGCACGAAGTTCGCGCGAGGAAGTCGGCGCGCCGCCCGCCGCGGCGCGGGCGGCTCCGGTGCGGACATCGGCTCATCTCCTCGAAGCTCTTGATTCGCCCCAGCGCGTCGTCTAGCGTCCGCCGACCGCCGCCGCGTGCACGCCCGTACGCCGCATGGAGAGTCCCATGTCCCGGCTGTCCCTGTCGCTGCCGCTCGGCTCGCTGCTGCTCGTCCTGCTCTCGACCCGCTCGCCGTGCGCCGCGCCGCAGCCGCCGGTGCCGGCGATCGACCTGCCGCACTCATACTACTACCGGGAGTTGTACCTGCCACAGCTCACCAGCGGCCCGAGCAGCCTCGCCTGGGCGCCGGACTCGCGAACCCTGGTGTTCTCGATGGCAGGGTCGCTCTGGCGGCAGCGGACCGATTCAACACTCGCGGAGCAGCTGACGGACGGTCCGGGATACGACTACCAGCCCGACTGGTCGCCGGACGGACGCTACATCGTGTACGTGTCCACACAGGGGCAGGCGATGGAGCTGTGGCTGCTCGAGCCCGCCTCGGGTCGCACGCGGCAGCTGACTCACACGGGTGCGGTCAACGTCGAGCCGCGCTGGTCTCCCGACGGCGGACGGATCGTCTACGTGTCGACGGCCTATCACCGGCACTTCCACGTGTTTGCCGCCGACTTTCGCGACGGCGAGCTCGGCGAGCCGGCGCCTCTCACGGGCGAGAACAAGAGCCCGCTGCCGCGCTACTACTACAGCGCCTACGACCACGAGATCAACCCGACCTGGACACGCGACGGCAAGTCGATCGTGTTCGTCTCCAATCGCGGCCGCATCCACGGCACCGGGGGCTTGTGGCGCGCCGCCGCCGTCGCCGGCGCAGAGCCGGTCGAGCTGCGCTATGAGGAGACCAGCTGGGGGGCACGGCCGGACTTCTCTCCGGACGGCGCGCGGATCGTCTACAGCTCCTATCTCGGGCGCAACTGGATGCAACTGTGGCTGCTGCCCGCCAGCGGCGGGGAGCCGTTTCCGCTCACCTACGGCGAGTGGGACGAGACGGGTCCGCGCTGGTCGCCGGACGGCGCTCAGATCGCGTTCATTTCCAACCGTGGCGGCGACATGCAGCTGCGGCTGCTGCGGTTCCCCGGAAGCGACTCGCGCGCGCTCGAGGCGAGCAACCGCCGACGCCTGCGTCCGAGCGGCACCCTGCACCTCACGGTGCGGGACGAGCAGGGCTCACTCACCGCCGCACGCGCGGTGGTCACGGACGCGAGCGGGCGGTTCTACGCGCCCGCGCATGCCTGGACCCATCATGCGGAGTTCGACCGCAACGAGCAGCCCTTCGAGGCGCGCTACTTCCATACCGCCGGCGACGATGTGATCGAAGTCCCCGCCGGGACCGTGAGCATCGAGCTGATGAAGGGCCTGGCGCGTGCGCCCGAGCGGCGCATGGTTGAGGTGCGCGCCGGCTCGACGACGGAGGTGGACTTGGCTCTTCCCGCGCGGCCGTGGCTCGACGGCAGCGAGCGGCGCTGGGTGAGCGCCGACGTGCACGTCCACATGAATTACGGCGGGCACTACCGCAACACCCCGGCGCACCTCGTGCTGCAGGCGCAGGCCGAGGATCTCGACATCGTCGGGGATCTCATCGTGAACAAGGAGCAGCGCATCCCCGACATCGCCTCGAGCGGGGTGGGGGTCGACCCGGCATCGACGGCCGGGACGCTCGTCGTGCACGGGCAGGAATTCCACACGAGCTACTGGGGCCACCTCGGCATCCTCGGCTTCCGGGGCAGCATCCTGCTGCCGGGCTACGCCGGCTACCCGAATACCGCTGCCGCGAGTCTCTCGCCAACCAACGCCGATATCGCGGATCTGGCCCACGCGCGCGGTGCGCTGATCGGCTACGTGCATCCGTTCGAAGAGGATCCGCAGCCCCTCACCCGACCCGCTCACACCGACGCCGACGAGCTGCCGGTCGACGTCGCGCTCGGCAAGGTCGACTACATGGAGATCGTCGCGTTCGCGGACCATAAGGCGACCGCCGGCGTGTGGTACCGCCTGCTGAACCTCGGCTTCAGGATCCCGGCCGCCGCCGGCACGGATGCGATGGCGAACTACGCGACGCTGCGCGGCCCGGTCGGCCTCAACCGCGTGTACGCGTCGGTGGCCAACGGCCCGCTCAGGAGCGACGCCTGGCTCGAGTCGCTGCGCTCGGGGCGAACCTTCGCCACCAACGGACCGCTGCTGAACTTCTCGGTGGGCGGCCAGGCGATCGGCTCGACGGTGCCTCTGGCGCGCGGGCAACGCGTGCCGTTTACCGCAGGGCTGCGGTCCATCGTGCCGCTCGAGCACGCCCAGGTCGTCTGCAACGGCCGCGTGGCGCGCGAGCTCGCGCTCGGCGCCCACCGCGATGCGCTCGAAGTCAGCGGCACGCTGCCCATCGCCCAGAGCGGCTGGTGCCTGCTCCGGGCGTTCACCGCGGGGGCGGAGTATCCCATCCTCGACAACTTCGTCTACGCGACCACGAGCCCCGTGTACGTTTCGGTGCGCGGCGAGCGGCCGCGCTCCCTTAAGGACGCGCGCTATTTCGAGGCATGGATCGATCATCTGCTCGAGACCACCGCCAGCTATCCCGACTGGAATTCGCCGGCCGAGAAGGCCGGGGTCCTCAAAGAGCTGAACGAGGCCCGGGCCGTCTACGAGCGGCTCGAGTAGCGGGGGAGGGGAGTCATGGCGCCCAAGGTGGAACACGTCGTCATCATCGTCAAAGAGAACCACACCTTCGACAATCCGCTCGCCCCGCCGCACCCGTGAGCGCGCGGCTGGTGCCGCTGGCGCTGCTGCTGCTGGCCGCGCATCCAGCACGCGGGGAAACCGGGTTGCTGCGCGATGTCATATTCACCGATTACACGCCGCTCTCCAGCAATCTGGAGCTCGCCAGGCGGCTGTTGACTCCGTTGGCCGCGGCGACTCTTCCGCAGCAGGTAGCGGGCCCCGGCAAGAGGCTTGCCGAGCAGCCGATCGAGCTCTCCGAGGAGCGGTTCATCGTCTACGTTCCGGCGGCGCCGCCCCGGCAGGGCTATGGGCTCCTCGCGTTCGTGCCTCCCTGGCCGGAGGCGAGCCTGCCGCCGCGCTGGGCCGCGACGCTCGACCGGCAGGGTGTCATCTTCGTGAGCGCGGCCCGATCCGGAAACGATGCGAGCGTGCTCGCCCGCCGCGAGCCGCTGGCGCTGCTCGCCGCTCACAACCTCATGCAGCGCTATCCGGTCGACCCGGAGCGCGTCTATGTCGGGGGCTTCTCGGGAGGAGCGCGCGTGGCGATGCGTCTCGCGCTCGGCTATCCGGATCTCTTTCGGGGAGCGATACTCAATGCCGGGAGCGACCCGATCGGCGGCGCGGAGATTCCCCTGCCGCCGAGGGATCTGTTCATGCGCTTTCAGAGCTCGACCCGTATCGTCTATGTCACCGGCGAGCGGGACGATCCTCATGTCAGCGACGATTCCGTGAGCATGCAGTCGATGCGGCACTGGTGTGTCTTCGGCCTGGAGAGCTTCACGACGCCTTTCGTCGGTCACACCGTCGCCGACGCCGTGGCGCTGTCGCGCGCACTGGAGGCGCTGCGGGCGCGAACGCCGACCGACCCGGACAAGCTCGCGCGCTGCCGGTCGACGATCGAGTCGGAGCTCGCGAAGA
>Ga0209472_1000088_pt1 | contig 53256 bp, 46 predicted proteins | sample GraSoiAngelo_130_FD_185887 | JGI IMG/M metagenome (GOLD analysis project Ga0209472, IMG submission 185887) | Grasslands soil microbial communities from the Angelo Coastal Reserve, California, USA - 14_0929_02_20cm (SPAdes) (version 2) | ecosystem: Environmental > Terrestrial > Soil > Grasslands ... | reverse complement strand
ATCGGTTTCGATCAAAACGCAATTCATCTGCACGTCGCCGGAAGCCACCTCGAACCGCGCGGGCAGGCCGTTGAGAAACTTCCCGATGATGCCTTTGCGGTCCATGCCGATCACGCCGCCATGAGGACCGGTCATTCCCACGTCCGTGATATAGGCCGTGCCCTGTGGCAAGACATGTTCGTCGGCGGTAGTAACATGCGTGTGCGTTCCGACGACCGCTGTCGCCCGGCCGTCGAGATACCATCCCATGGCAATCTTCTCGCTAGTTGTTTCCGCGTGCATGTCTACGAACACGAACGCGACATCTTTCGGGATCTTTGCCAACTCGCTGTCGGCTTTCCGAAATGGATCGTCAATCGGCGTCATGAACACGCGCCCCTGCAGATTCAGCACGGCGTACTTAACGCCATTTTTCGCTGTCCCCAGATAGAGCCCGCTGCCCGCATTGCCTTCCGGAAAATTCGCCGGCCGCAGCAGCCGCGGCTCGTGCGGCAGGAACTCTAGAATTTCCTTGCGGTCCCAGCTGTGGTTTCCCCCGGTGAGCACATCGATTCCCATTTTCAAAAGTTCTTCCGCGAGCCGCGGCGTGATCCCGAATCCCGACGCCGAATTCTCCCCGTTGGCGATCACCAAGTCGATCTGCCGTTGGGCAACGACATCCGCCAGGCGATCGCGAACGATCTGCCGCCCCGGCGAGCCGACAATGTCTCCTACGAAAAGTACGCGCATGCAATCTTTCATACACCAGAAACACAAAAATGGAGCGGACCGCTTGGCCGTGGGGAACTAGGCTGTGAACCTCTGAATAAAGTGGGCGCCACGAGCCAACCGTTAGGCTTTCCTGCCCCGCTCGCGCGTCATCCTTGCCAGTTGCTGTGACCCGCCAGCGGGACAGGCCGTGCACACGGGCTGTCTATCCGCAGCACCTCAGAGATTCTGCATTGGTTCAAACAGCTTTCGCACCCTCACTTGCTTCGAAGTACCGCTCCACGCCCATTGTATCCTCCGCGCCAAAGCGGAGTCCAACATCCGCGGCGCTCCATCGCCAAAAGGTTTATCTCCGCGAAAGGCAATTGCCGGGAGTAAAATCTCTGCAGCCAACAGGAGGAAGGATCATGCGCCATCCACGACAGATCGCCCCAGCTCTCGGGCTGCTACTCATTGTTCTCGCATTTCAACCCGTGGCTCTCCGGGCAGACACCGTGTCTGCCGCGCCGCGCGATCAGCTTGGCAAAGTGAATTTCCCCACGAGCTGCGTGGCAGACGTGCAATCCACGATCGAAAAAGGCGTCGCGCTCCTCCACTCCTTCCAATACAAGGAGTCCGAACAGACTTTCACCGAAGCCGCTAAGCGCGACCCGAAATGCGCCATGGCCGAATGGGGCAAGGCCATGGCCCGGTTCTACCAGATCTGGGAATTCCCGAATGACAAGAAACTGAAGGAAGGTCGCAAGGACATCGAGAAGGCACAGAAGCTTCACCCCGCGAGCACACGTGAACAAGGCTTCCTCGAAGCGGCTGCGATTTTCTACCAGAAAAAATCTAAACTGACGCATAGCGAACGCATCAAAGCCTATTCCGATTCCCTGGAGCGCTTATACGCTCAGTCCCCGGGCGACGTGGAGATCGGCGCCTTCTATGCGCTTTCTCTCATTTCTCTTTCTTACGCCGACGAACCCAACATGCTCGCGCACCAGAAAAGAGCCATCTCTGTTCTCCAGCCCTTGCTGCAGCAATATCCCGATCATCCTGGAATCGCGCATTACATGATTCACGCGACCGATCGCCCTGAACTCGTGGCGCAGGGCCTCGATGCTGCCCGCCGGTACGCGGCCATTGCCCCGGATTCGGCCCACGCCTTGCACATGCCTTCGCATATCTTCGTGCGCCTTGGCTTGTGGCAGGATTCGATCGCTTCGAACGTTGCCGCAAACACTTCCGGCGCGCATGCCGCGGAAATGCACCTCGCCGAATCGCACTATCAAACCCACGCCATGGACTTCCTGAGCTACTCCTATTTGCAGAGCGGCCAAGAAGCCAAAGCGCGCGAAGTGATCGAGCACACCGATCATGTGGTGGGAGCAAGCGAAGAAAGTAAGGCCGAACATCGCGCTTATTTCACCGCGCGAACTGCTTTGGAATTGCACCGCTGGAAAGAAGCAGCCGCTTTGCCGGTTCCGGCGACTCGCAAAGATTGGCTGGACACCGTCTATTGGGCGCGTGCCATCGGCGCGGCGCGCAGCGGAGATGTCACCGGCGCGGAAACTGACGTCAAAGAATTGACGCAGCTCGTTGCCGACCGTGAGAAGCGCGCGCGCAAAGAGGGCTACGGCGTCTCGAACGAAAAAGCCACGGACCTCCGCGAAGCCGAAGCCTGGCTGGCCTTCGCGAAGGGGAACCCTGACGAAGCTCTTCAGGAATTGCGCGCCGCTGCCGACCATCAGGACAAGAATGGCGGCGAATCCGTTAGCGTCCCCGCGCGCGAAATGCTCGCGGACATGCTCCTCGAACTCAAGCGTCCCGCCGAGGCCCTTGCCGAATACAAGATCGTTCTGAAGAATTCGCCGAACCGCTTCGACGGTCTCCTGGGGGCCGCTCGCTCCGCGCAAGCCACCAGCGACGCAGGCGACGCGCAGTCGTTTTACGCCAAGCTCGCCGAAATCTGCGGCCCAGGAGCCGACCGGCCGGAGCTCACCGAAGCAAAAACCTATCTCGCGCAGAAGTAATTCAAACCTCTCCCCTAGGAAAGCTTCCTGAAAATAAAAACGGGCGGAGCCGGAGCCTCCGGCCCGCCCTTTCTTCGTGATAATGACTAGAAGTGGAAGCCCAATTCCGCTGTGTAGCTCCGCGGCGTCACAAAGTGCGTTCCGCTGAACGTCGACAAGAAATTGTAAAGCGCGGTCTTATTCGTCAGGTTGATGGCGGTAAGGCGCAGGCTCCACTTGTAGTGGTCACCGTGGAATAGGTTGTCATCGCCCACGCTCATATCAAACAGGTTGCGTGGAGCCACGCGTGGCGGATTGTGATCGTCATTTTCCGTTCCCGGAGCGGGTATTCTGAGCCGCGTCGAGCCGTAGAGTGACGGGGCGCACGTCACCAAGGGAGCGCTCAGCGTCGGGAAAACGCTTCCGCAGAAGAGCCCAGCCTGCATCTGCTGGTCTGCGGAGAGGACCGTGAGATCCACGGGTGTTGTGGTATCCGCGGCAAAAGGAACCGCGCCGGCCACCAGTCCGCTGTCATAGCGCCAGTTGAACGCCACCCACGGACCGCGCTTCCACGGCTGATATTGCGCATGCGTGGTTTGCTGGAAGTTTTGGTCATGATCGATGCGGAACACAGGTCCGTCGCTGGTGCCCAACCCGCCGACCTGCGGCTGAAAGTAGCGAGCGGAGGCATGGCCCATGACGGTCAAGACCGTGAAGCCGTGGAAGTTGGGCACGCTGACACGCGCATTGAACCCGCTGATCTTCGAATTGTGCCACCCGATGGGGAAGAAGATCGGCGTGTTCAGCAGGTCGCTGAAGTCATAAGCGTTGTGGGTGTACTTCCACAGGTAGTCTCCGTCAACGACGATGTACCGGCCAAAGGCCTGCTGGAGTCCCGCATGGAATTCGTTGCGTTGACCGGCGCGAATCGGCCCCGAGGACCCGCCAAAAATCGCGTCCAGGAAAGGATTGCCTGTCACGCTCGCGACCACCAGGTTTTCGTTGAAAGGGGTCTCGAGGATGCGAGCGTAGGAAACGCGCATAACCGTGTTGCTCGGCTTTATGTTGTAGGAAATGCCGGCGCGCGGTTCGATCTGCGACTCTTTGGTGAGGCCTCGGTATAAGTCGCCGCGCACACCCACATTGAAGGACCAATTGCCCTTGGTGATGGTGTCCTGCAAGTAGAGTGCGATCTCGCGAACGTCCCCACGGCCGCGGAACCCGAACAACGTGCTTTGCGGCGTCGCACAGCCGTCGCCTGCTGCGGGCGTGGGTCTCGTAAGGTCGATGCACCCCAGGAGCGGGATGAACGGCGCAGTTGCATCTGGGTTAGTTGCCACGTTTTGCTCAAATCCAGCGGCCGTGCACTGCGATGGATCCGTCAAGTTGGTATCGCCCACTCCGACGAAGTCCCCGGCGGCGTTTTGCGTAATGCACGGCGAATTGATTGTGGAGTCTGTGAGTCCCAGGCTGAAATTTTCCGTGAGCAGGGTGTGCTCGAAGGTCGCTCCCAACTTTATGTTATGAATGCCCTTGACGTAGGACAGATCGCTGCGCAGGCCTATGTTCGTCAGCTTGCGTTGTTGAGTGGCTGTCTCGGAAACGTCCGCAAGAGGATTTGCGCTTGGGTAGTAGTTGAACTGGTCGTGCCGCGCGAAGAAGCCGACGTTGAGCAACGTGCTGGTGCTGAACAAGTGAGTCCAGGTCGGTGCGATGTTGTACGTTTTGATCTGCGCGCGCTGATCCTGGCCGGATGCCACGGCATCGAAGGAGTTCGGATCCTGGAACCAGGAACGCGTATAGCCGCCGTTCAAATGAACAGAATCGGAACCGCTGAGCTGCAAATCCACGCGGTCGAATATGTTTTGCTCGTTGCCTTTGGAATGGATGACTTGAAATTCCTGTGGATCGAGGAAACGGCCTGTATTCAAGCCATTCGCCGCTAGGAAATTGCCCCACTTCGGGCCTCCAAACGCCACATCAAAGCCCCCGTTCGCTGACCCGAAACTTCCGTAAGAAGCGCGCACGCTTCCAACCGGCTTCGTCTGGCCGAGACCCGAGCGCGTCGTTACCTTGATGACCAGGCTGGTCTTGTCTCCGAATTCAGCGGGTGGCGCGCCGGAGATCACTTCCAGCGATTGAATCGAATCGATCGGGATTTGATTGGAGAAGACTTTGCTCGTCTGGTCCGTAACTGGCTGGCCATCGACCGAAAACGAACTTTCCGCATGGTCGCCGATGGCGTGAACCAGGCCGTTGGAATCCGCTACCGCGCCCGGTGCGGCCAGCGTCACGAGTGAGCTCACTGACGATGACGCGCTCTCCAGCGGGAGCCTGTCGAACAAGCCACGGTCGATGTCCGTGTGAAACGTGGATTCATTCTCCACCAGATCCTTGGCTTCCACGTTCACAGTCTGTACGGCCGTCCCAATCTTCAAGCTGATTTGCACCGTCGCGGGAACCGCTGAGCGAACGTCCACATCCTGGGCGTAGTTCTCGAAGCCCCCTGCCGTCACCGCCAAGTGATAGGAATTAAAGGGAACGTTCGTGAACTTGAAGCTTCCATCGCTTCCCGTCGCGGTCTCCCTATGAAAACCGCTCACCGCGTACGAGATTTCTACCGTCGCGCCTGCCACCACTCCGCCGGATGGATCTTTAACCACTCCTTCAATCGATCCGGAATTCCCTAGCTGCGGTTTTGCTGGCCCAGCCGCTAAAAACAGCACCAACCCCAAAACAAAGGCGACGCTGATACGTAAACTCTTTAACATTTTTTCTCCATCCCTTTCGAGAGTTAATTGTGCTTGTGTGGATAGAGACCGCCGGAAAAGAAAGGCGGCGACGCTAGCCTTCAAGAAGGCCGGCGCACGGAAGTACGCTTCGAATCACGGGAGAATCAGGCGGTGGGAGGTGCGCGCCCGGCGCGATGCAGGGAAAAGGAATCGCTTGGCGCCGAGTGCTGCGGCGCCGAAGAATACCAGGTAACGATCTGAGGTGTGCTGCTGAGGTCCAGGCGGGCGGCCGCCAGCGCGGGCATGTGCAGCGCCTGGCAGACATGGCAGGCATTGTCGGGACCCTGGGCATGCCCGTGGGGCAAGGTGGCGCCAAGCGCAAAGTACAGCAACGCGCTACAAGCTACTAGAGCCAGCGCGCGGCGCACAATCGTTCCCCCGAATATGCGTATTCCCCAGTCCATAAGCGACACTTTAGCTTAGCACTTTGGACGGTTGAGTGTGCAGGTTAGTTGCAGCCAGGTTGTTGCGGAACCAAATTGCTTTGCTTGACCCTGCAACCATTCCAACCTAAGCTTCGTCTTAGTAAGCACATGCAGGCCAAGGCTCGGCATATCCGCATTTTGGCGCTGCTCCTCGGGGTTATCTTTCTTGGGGCGCAGTTCCACTTTTGCGCCGACTTGACGGCCTCACCATCCGCCTCGCATATATGCCCGGTTTGCTCGACAGCAGCCTCTGTGGTCGCGACGCAGTCGCCCGTCATCGCGGTTGTCCCCGTCACGAACCGGCTCGAATTCACCCCTTTGATTATTTCGGTATCCTCGGCAGTCGAGCGCGCCACGTCTCCGCGCGCGCCTCCCTCCCTTTAGCCAAGTCGTAGTTCCGGTCGGTATCCGGGTTGGAAAATTCACATCTCTTAGCTAGGAGTGGTGCCATGAAACGATTTTCTGCCTTATCACTGGTCGTTCTATTCTCGATGTCCACCTCTGCACAAGAGAAACCCTCTGTTTCTGGGAAGCAGGACCCTCCCTCTGCGGGAGCGGCCGCTGGTGCTGCCGAAGAAGTTCGCATACGCGCTCTTGAGGTGCAGGTGCGCACTCTGGCCGAGGAAGTGGCCTTGCTCCGTGGGGAATTGAAGACAATCCGCGACACAAAGCCGGCTGATCCCACAGCCGGGGATCGCCTGTTGCTGGCCTCCACGCGAATGGAGCCTGGCGTGCTCCCCAGCTCCATACCCTCAACAGCCGCGCCGGGGCCTGTGCCTGCCGCCCAGGTCGCGCAAACGCAGACTTATGGCGGCGCGACCTCCAACGCCAAGCTCCTCAATCCGGACATAAGCCTGATCGGCGACTTCATTGGCACCGCAGGACGCAACACCGTTTCGCCGTCGCGCTCGCTCGAACTCCACGAGTCCGAAGTCGGCATGCAAGCCATCATTGATCCCTACGCGCGCGCCGACGCTTTCATCTCCTTCGGCGAAGAAGGCGAGAACGTCGAGGAAGGTTACGTCACTTTTACTTCTCTCCCCGCGGGACTTCTTTTGAAAGTCGGCAAGATGCGCGCCGAATTCGGCAAGGTCAACACCATCCACAATCATGCCTTGTCGTTCATCGACCGTCCGTTGGTGACCAACAATCTCGTCGGTGGCGAAGATGGCATCGACGATGCCGGCATCTCCCTTTCACGTTTCCTCCCCGCCCCGAAAAACTGGTTCCTCCAGGGAACGGCCCAGGTTTTCCGCGGCGATTCCAGTGACGTTTTCGCCGCCAACCGCCGCCAGGACGCCAGCGTTGTCGGCCATCTTCGCCTCTACCGCGACCTCGGCGAATCGACCAACATCGACCTCGGCGCTTCCTACGCTCGCGGCCACAACACCGCCGGCGTCGGCAGCACGATTTTTGACCCCGCGAATTTTTTGACCAACCTCTATTCCGCCGACGCCACGCTCCGTTGGAAGCCCCTCCGCCGCGCCATCTACCATTCTTTCCTTTTCCGCACAGAACTGTTCTGGAGCGCCCGCGACCAGCTTTCTCCGCTAAACGTTTTCCAGACCCAGCATGCTTTCGGCTTCTATTCCGATTCCGAATATCGCGTCAACCGACGCTGGACCGTCGGTGGCCGCTTCGACCGCAGCGGCCGCGCCACCAACGCCAGCCTGACGGACACTGGTTTTTCCGGTATTCTCACCTATTGGCCCAGCGAGTTTAGTCAGATCCGTGGCCAGTATCGTTATGGCCATTTGTGGGATGTGCCCAACGATCGCTTCACCAACGCCAACGAGTTTCTGTTCCAGTTCTTATTCGTGATGGGCGCGCACGGCGCTCATCCGTTCTAGGCCCGTCTTAAGAAAGGTTTCTGAGATATCATGCGCCGCACAAAAATGACTACTCGAATCAGCGCGCTTCTTGCTGTTTGCGCCCTCATCTTCACCCTCGTCAATCCTCCGGCGAGCCGAGCGGACAGCAAACTGCGTATCATGACCGCCACCACGGACCTCGCCGCTCTCGCGCAGGAGGTTGGCGGCGAAAAAGTCGACGTCGAATCCATCGCCCGCGGCTACCAGGATCCTCACTTCGTCGAAGCCAAGCCGAGCTTCCTTCTGAAACTTCGTCACGCCGATCTGCTCATCGTCGTCGGACTCGAACTGGAGATCGGCTGGCTTCCTCCGCTTATCAGCCAGTCCACCAACCCGAAGATTCAGGTTGGCGCACCGGGCTACTTTGACGCTTCCCGCTTCGCCAAGATTCTCGAGATTCCCACCGGCCAAGTGACCCGTGCCGAAGGCGACGTTCACCCGCTCGGCAATCCGCACTACTGGCTCGATCCCGAAAACGGCCTGCGCATCGCCAAAGGCATTCAAAATAAGCTCTCGGAAATGCGCCCGGGCGACGCCGCTTATTTCGCCCAGCGTTACGATTCGTTCGAGCAGCGCCTCAAGCAAGCCGATGAAAAATGGCTCGCCGAAATGAAGCCTTATGCCGGCCGCAAGATCGTCACCTATCATCGCTCCTGGCCCAATTTCGTCGAGCACTTCCATCTCGACGTTGTCGGCTATGTCGAGCCGCGTCCCGGCATTCCCCCTAGCCCACAGCACACCGTCGAGTTGATCGGCCAGATGAAGCGCGATGGAGTGAAAATCATTGTCGTCGAGCCGTACTTCGACCTCAAGACACCCAACGCCATTGCTCGCGAGACCGGCGCGCTGGTCGTCGTTCTCATGCCTTCGGTCGGCGGCGAAAAAGAAATCACCGATTACTTCAAATTGTTTGATTACGACATCACGAAACTGAAGCAGGCTTTCGACGCCACGAAATAACGTTCAGGAGACCGCGGATGGAAATTCTACCGTTTTTGCTCGCACCTTTCGTCGCGAGCCTCATTTTGACCGGGATCCACGCCTACCTTGGCGTGCATGTTGTCGAGCGCGGCGTCATTTTTGTGGACCTCGCTCTCGCGCAAATTGCCGCGCTTGGCGCCACTGTTGCCGTCGTCGTCGGCATGGACCCGCATGGCCGCGCCGCGTACTGGATCAGCCTCGCGTTCACGTTCCTAGGCGCTGGAATCTTCGCCTTCGCTCGCTCGAGCAGAGGCCACATTCCCCAGGAAGCTTTCATCGGTATCGCTTACGCCGTTGCTTCCGCCACCGCCATCCTTCTGATGAGCAAAGCCACCGGCGAGACCGAGCACCTCAAGGACATGCTCGTTGGCAACATCCTCGCCGTCTCCTGGCCCGAAGTTCGCAAGACGGCTTTTCTTTATGGCGCCATCGGTATCTTTCACTTTATCTTTCGCAAGAAGTTTCTGACCATCTCGATGAACCACGGTAAGGCGGAAAAGCCGGGCCTCAACGTCCGCTTCTGGGACTTCCTGTTCTACGCCTCTTTTGGTTTTGTTGTGACGTCTTCCGTGGCTATCGCCGGCGTTTTGCTGGTCTTCTGTTACCTGATTGTTCCCAGCGTCGGGGCCATGCTATTTGCTGACCGCATCGGCACGCGTCTCGCGATTGGCTGGACCATGGGCACGCTGGTTTCGGCGCTTGGCTGCTACCTCAGCGTGCAGCTTGATACGCCTACCGGCGCCACCATTGTCGTCACCTTCGGCGGCATTCTCGTGCTGATGTTCTTCCTTCACCTGATCGTGCACCACGGCCGCTCCGCCCATGAACTGGAAGGCTCCGCCTCCGCGCACAGGGAACTGGAAGCGGTTTCTCCGTCCACGCGGCAGGCATAGTGCCTTAAAACAGCCAAGTTGTGGACGCTTGAACTACCAGTGCGGATAGGTCCGCTTAATCCTACTTTGCTGGCTGTGCCGTCGGCGGCAAAATCCCGTTCAGCCGCAAATAAATCGCCTGCGTCGCGTAGTGATCGGTCCAACTCCCACCCAGCGCCACCAGCGCGCCTCCTCGCGACATGGGCCGGTTACCGAACAGGACGAATTGCTCCCCAAGTTTCGAATCATCTACCTTCGCCAGCGCGGTCGTGCAAAACGCAAAGGAATCCTTCACCGCCGCCACTAGCTTGTCCTTCGAATCCGTCTCCGCAATTTTCACGTCCGGCGCCGCTTGCCCGGAAATCTTCGAGCAAAACGTATTGTTCGACTGCGCGATGTGCATCATCAAATGCCCAAACGAATTCATCTCCGGCGACGGTTTAAACGCATATTTTTCCATCGGCATGGCCTCCGCCGCGGCCACCATGTTCTTTTCATATCGCGCCACTCCCGCCTTCACGAATCCGCTCACGGGATTTGCCACCGGCGACATGTCCGGCGCCGCGCCCGCCGCCGGCGCCCCGTTTGCCGCCGGTGCCGCCTGTTGCGCAAACGCACTGCTCGCCACCATCAACACTGTCATCCCAGCCACCAACAAACTCATTCGTATTTTCATCGTCATTTCCTCCTCCAAGAAAACTCACGCAAAGAATACTCCCCGCCACGTTTCTAGGAAAGATTCTTCAGCGTCTTCTCGATCAGCCCGGCCGTCCCCGCATAGGGATCGCCCGGGCTGTCCCATTCCATCGAAAAATATCCCTTATAGCCGTGCTGCTTGGCAATCCCAAACGTCTTCGCCAAATCTACGTGCGCGATTTTATCTTTTCCATCGCCCACTTCCGTTTCCTTCACGTGGGAAATGTTGTATGCAAGTCCGAACATCCCCTCAATTCCCTTGTACGCATACTCGTCGTCGCGCGCCGCCAGCGTGTTCCCGAAATCCGGTAGCGCGTGCAGCCACTTGCTGCTCACTTTTTCAATCACCTTCACCAGGAAAAAAGGATCTTCGCTGACCGGGTTGTCGTTCTCCAGATTCACCACCACATTCTTCGCCGCGCCATATTCCGACACGCGCCGTAAACTTTCCGCCGTCCGCTCCACGTCCGGTTTCGAATCTTTCGCCTGAGGAATGTTCGTCCGCACGCTCGGCGAGCCAATCGCCACCGCCGCATCAATCCATTCTTTGCTGAACGCGATAGCGCTCTCCCGTTCCGCGCTGTCCGCGGCATAAGGGCTGTGCTCGCCGTCCACTGCAATGTTCACGATCGCTCCGCCCGCCTTCGCCACCGCCGCGCGCAGCTCCTCGAGGTACGCCTTCTCCAGCGAGCGGAAATGCGCGCTCCACGGCTCGATCTTCTTGATGTTGAATTTCGAGCTGACATGCGCCGCGAACTCTTTCAGCTCCATCTTTCCGCCGGCCTTGTCCTCTCGCCCCGCGATGAAATCCCGAAAAGGGTACGACCCAATCGCAATCCGCTCCCGCGCCGCCGGAAACTTCAAGCTCGGTCCCGCGTCCGCCGCGAGCGCTGTTCCCATTCCCGCGGACAGCTCCGGCCACATTCCCGCGCACACACCCGCGCTCGCTGCACCGGCAGCCTCTGCCAGAAATCGCCTTCGCGTCTTAATCGTCAAAGCCGCGCCAGTCTAACAGACCGCTCCCCCGCCTGCCACCAACTCAACTACAGCCGCCGCAATTTGAGTCCTCGCCGTCCCTGACATAGAATCTCCCCCCGTGCCAACGTTCGAATGGCGCCGCGCTACCTGAACCATGCCTGTTTCTCTTGAAAACTCGAAGCTCATCTACCGCGCGCTGAAAGCCTGCGGCATCCGGCTGCTCTCTGCTCTTCCGGAAACCTGGCTCGTCCACCTCATCCAAATTGCCGAAGACGATCCCGAAATGACTCTCGTCCGCCTCGCCAAGGAAGAAGAAGGCGTCGGCCTGTCCGCAGGCGCGCACTTTGCCGGCGTCAAGTCCGCCATGCTCATGCAGAACCACGGTTTTCTCGCCGCCATCAATGGCATCGTCTCTTTCGCGCACCTTTACAAAATCCCGCTGCTAATGCTCATCTCCTATCGCGGCTCCTTCGGGGAACGCGATCCCTGGCAAACGCAGGGCGGCAACGTCACCGAGCCGCTCCTTCGCGCCATGAACATTCCTTTTTTGTCCCTCGACGCCCCCGCATCCGTTGAAAAGCGCGTCGCGCAGGCTCACACTCTCGCCGAAAGCAGCCTTCAGCCCGTGGCGCTGCTCCTCACGCGCGATTTGATGTGGGAGGAATGATGCTGCGCATCGATTGCCTTCGCGCCATTTACTCCGACCTTGAAAAATGTCTGGTCGTCACCATCATGGGCGCGCTCCCCGCCGAGCTGCAATCGCTCGGCCATCGTCCCAATTTTTTCTATTTGCAACACGCTATGGGTCTCGCTTCATCCACCGGCCTTGGCCTCGCGCTCAGCTTGCCGCATCAAAAAATCGTAGTCCTCGATGGCGACGGCTCGCTCCTCATGAACCTCGGTTCCTTGAGTACTCTCGCGCGTTACAAACCAAAAAATCTCGTTCACATTGTTTTTGACAACGAGAGCCTCCTCTCTGTCGGCGGATTTCCCACCGCCACGAGCACCGGCACCGACTTGGAAGGCATCGCTCGCGCCGCCGGCATCCCGCAAACTTGCACCGTCCGCACTGTCGACGACTTCGCCGCTGCCGCTCGCCGCGCCATCTCCGGCGAAGGTTTGCAAACCATCGTTGCTAAGGTCGAAGCTACCGGGCCAAAAGCCTTCGTCACCGATCTGGGTCTGCTCGAAAACCGTTTCCAGTTCCGCCGCCACATCCAATCCCTCGTGGCCAAATCTCGCTGATGCAATACAAGTTTATTTTTCGCAGTTCTGCAGATACTCTCCGTTGCTTGGTTGAGGAGGCCGTCATGTCTGAAATCCTTCTGCGGCTTGTCGAAGAACTCAACGCCGGCCGATTGCGTGTCGTGGACCTCACCCTGCCGCTAAGCGCCGCCACGCCTCTAATCCCGCTCCCTCCCCAATGGAACAACTCTCCACCCTTCGCTCTCCGCGAATTGTCCCGCTACGACGCACGCGGCCCCGCCTGGTATTGGAACGCCTTCGAAACCGGCGAGCATACCGGTACCCATTTTGACGCCCCCGTGCACTGGGTCAGCGGCAAGGACTTGCCGGACTCGACCGTCGACCGCATCGCGCCGCGCAAATTCATCGGCCCGGCGTGCGTCATTGACGTCACGAAAGAAGTCGCGGCAAATGCGGATTTTCTCCTGACCTCGGCGCATATCCTCCAATGGGAATCCGCTCACGGAAGAGTCCCGCCCGGGGCCTGGGTGCTCCTTCGCACCGGCTGGTCGAAGCGCACCGATCCCGCGCAATACATCAACCTCAGGGACGACGGCCCGCACACTCCAGGCTGGGCAAAGGAGTGTTCGCAATTCCTGGCTGGAGAGCGCGATGTTCTGGGAGTCGGAGTCGAAACAGTGGGAACGGACGCAGGCCAGGCCGCCAAGTTTGACCCACCCTTTTCGAATCACTTCGTCATGCACGGCAGCGGAAAGTTCGGCCTCGCCAGCCTTTGCAATCTCGATCAGTTGCCGCCCACCGGCGCCGTCGTCATCGCTGCACCGCTCAAAATCGTCGGCGGCTCCGGTAGCCCCCTCCGCGTCATCGCCATCACCCCGTAGCCATTTCCTGGAACGCAGGCGTCGTGGCACAGCCACACTTGGCTGTGCGCTTGCTTTTGTAGGGGCACGATGCATCGTGCCCTTCTTCTCGCCCACGTAGCGCCGGGCTTTCCGCCGGTTTATGGCGGTCCCGACGATTTGTGTCGGGAAGCTCGGCATCTTTCTTTGTTTGTTTTAGTGGCCGGTCTTAAGACCGGTTCTCTTGACTTCGCCCTTCCCGCCGCCTTCACGGTATAGAATGGGGCACAAGAGAGCCATACTGGAGACCATCATGAAAAAAACGCTTCTTGTGTTTCTGTTCTTATTCATCGCTCGCCCCGCGTTCGCGCAAACCGCCCCCGAAGGAATCTGGCAAGGCTACGACGGCGAATGGCGCCACGTGTCCAGCCAATTGCTCGCGCTCGCCGAAGCCACTCCCGAGGAAAAATTCTCGTGGCGTCCCGCGCCGGGCGTCCGCTCCACCAGCGAAGTCTTCATGCACATTGCTCTCGCGAATTTTTATCTACTCAGCGTTACGGGGCCCAAAATGCCCGCCGACGCGAAAGAGGGGATGGAAAAGTCCGTCACCGCAAAAGCCGAGGTCATCAGCTGGCTCCGGCGCTCTCTGGACGCCGTGAAGCAAGCCCATCTGGCTGTCACGCCGAAAGACCTCGAGCGCAAGGTTCACATCGTCGATCGCGATGCCACCGTGGACGGCATGTACTTGCGCATCATCGTTCACGCCAACGAGCACATGGGCCAGCTCGTCGCCTACGCCCGTATGAGCGGCGTCGTCCCTCCCTGGTCCAAAAAAGACTGAAGGCTTTTTCCTTGGAACGCCGGTATCCCTACCGGCGGTTTTGTCTTCGTAGCGCTGGGTTTCCCCCCGGTTTGTGGGGCGTGCCTTCTGCGTTCCGGTTGTGTTTACCGGCGGTCCCGACGATGTATGTCGGGAAGCCCGGCATCTCTCTCTTGCTGTTCGATGCCCCTCCGAGGCCTGCCCCTCGGTCTTCCCTCACTTCTTCACAAACAAAACACAATAATCATTCTCGGGCCAGTCATTCACGATCTTTTCCATCTGCAATCCCGCCGCGGTCAGCTCCTCGACCACAATCCTCTGCGGGATGCCGTGCCCGCCGCGGTTGCTCGGAACTCCTTGCACCGGATCCAGCCCCGCGCGCGCCGGAAAATCGATAATCGCCAGCCGCCCTCCCGGCTTCAACGACCGCACCAGGTTGGCGTCAAACTCCGCCGGCTTGGTCAGGTGATGGTACACGCGCCTCAGGAAAATCGCGTCGCAGCACGCCGTCGGCAGACTCGTGTCCGCCTCTTTGCTCTCCACAACGACGACGTTTGTCAGCTTGCGCCTGGCAACCTCGTCCTTCAACTCCGCCAGCTTCTTCGCATCAATCTCCGTCGCATACACTTTTCCCGCCGCCCCCACATGTTCCACGGCTGCAAACGTGTACTTCCCATCCCCCGCCCCAATGTCCGCCGCGACTGTCCCCGCCTTCCATCCCATCAACTCCGCCAGCCGCTTGACCTCTTCCGCCGCGTCTCCGCGCACCTGCGCCGCAAACACCGCCGCCACCGCGCACGCCAGCCCAAACAGCTGAACCTGCCGCCTTCGCAGAATTTCGCCTCTGTGTAGTTTCGTCAAAACCGCACCAGTCTAGCAGACGGAACCGCCGCCTGCCGACGAGCCCTAAAGGGAATGGAGTTTTTCCGAAGAAATTTAGTTGTCCATTGAAAAACCAACGGCAGAATTCAAGGGTTTCGGGGACACGGATTCGAGGCTTCACCCTATTGGCAAGGCCATAAGAAGAATCAAGAATCACGCGTGCTTCTGGCTCCGTGTGTCGAGCTGGAGGCGCGGGGCAGGACGATCCTCGACCTGTTGGGCGCTCGGTTTCTTCGCAAGAAAGTTGCTTACGGGCAAAACCCAATTCCTGCCAGCCATTTATTTCTAATTTTGTTCACCCTTTAGACGCCAAATCCCCCAGCCCCACCTAACTGATCGCCGGGTGATCTCTACAAGCGATCCACCAACAGCCCTTTTGACAAAATCCGCTGAATAAGGAGACCGCATCATGTTCAAGCTGATGCGCAAGATGAGAGTGTTACGGTTCGTTGCGAGCGCTGTACTCGGATTAGCGCTGATGATCGGCGTTTTCACCTTGGCTACACCGACGATGGCGCAAACTTACATAACTTTCGATGCCCAAGCCCAACCTTCGATAACTCGTCCGCTTGGAATTAATAATGCCGGCCTTATTGTAGGAATTACTGCCGGAGCGGCCTTCCCGAATACGCGTGGATTCGTGGGGAACCCTGACGGGAACATTACCTTGTTTGCGGTCGCGAATACGACGAATGCGTCGACAGCTCCAAGCAGTATCAACGACAATGGCCAGATCGCGGGACATTGCGGGGACTGCGGCGGGAGCCAAGACGTCACCTTCCACGGGTTTCTAAGAAATGTGGATGGAACGTTCGTCGTCTTCGATCCTTCCGATTCTACCAATACCTTTCCCACCGAAATCAACAATAGCGGCCAAATCGTGGGATTCATCAACACCAGCCAAGCAAACAAACAACGTGGCTTCATGAGAGACGCAGATGGAGTCATCACTGAATTCGACGCTCCAAGCCCCTGCACAAGTACGGCTGCCACCAGGATTAACAATGCAGATACAGTCGCAGGAATCTGTATTGATCAGGTCTCGAATCAATCGTACGGGTTTGTGCGAGACGCGCAAGGAAATTTCACCCTGTTTAATCCGCCTGGGGCTTTCAACATAAACGTCGTGAGTATCAATGCGCCAGGCCAAATCGCAGGGACGTTCTTCGACGCCGCGAACGTTCAGCACTGTTATGTGCGCAACCCTGACGGGACCTTCACAATCTTCGAAGTGCCGGGATCGGGTGACGTGAGAAGCTTCAACGATAGTGGAGTCATCACGGGCGAGTTCGCTGACACAAGCCAAGGCAACAAGGTGCGTGGTTACATCCGGGACCGGAATGGAAATCTGACCTTTTTCGACGTGCCGCAGGCGTCAAGAACAGAACCCGCAAGCCTGAACGACAGCGCCGTTATCACGGGGTTTTTCGTTGACTCCAACCATCCTAACGGCAGCACGTTTGTGCGGATCCCGCCGGAATCGTAGCCGAACTCTCGGCCGCTTCGGGCCAACCTAACCAGTCGCCTGGTGGTTTCTAGAGGCGATCCAAGAGTCCTTTAGTTCAGATTGAAATAAGAACAAGTGGGAGGGAGACCCTCAGTCTCCCTAGCGTGTTTTTCCAAACAGCGTAGCCAAAGGCAGCCGCTCCCCATACCGATCTGCGACAGCGTATTTCTGCCCCTGCCGCAAAGGACTCGATCTCGCCATCTGAATTGCGCCACATTTTTCCCAGTTCATTCGAATGGTAATCTAATTCGTACTTGACAACTGCATTACGTCTGTGGTACCATCCTCTTTGATAGTCAGTCGCCAACTCGCTCGATTCGTTTCACCCTGCACTTCCCATAGACGCCTCTGTACTCAGTCTCTGCCTAGCCTGCGCCAACTCATTCACCTGTTTACCCTGAGGAACGAAGCGTTCCCCTTGCTTGCCCTGAGCTGCGAAGGGAGTGCCGACCGCTCATATGAAGGTCTATCGGATAGGTTCCGATCGAAGATCCCGGCCTTGTCGGAACCCGGTCGTAAGCATCAGAAAAGCCCACATTCTGCACAATTTTGGTGCAATATAAGTCTTTTAGATGCAACACTTGCGAACCCCCGCGTATGTGTTGCAAACAAAGAACTTACACAATACCTAAGTCCTTCAAATGCAACATTTACAGAAAACGTGGGGGGTGGGGTCCTCCGTGCCTTTCCTTTGCTTCCTTACCTCCTTACTTCGTTACCCCGCTCCATCAGCGGACGGAAGGAGCGTTGCCGCTATAATGGGCTCCCATTTCAAAAGGAGCTCTTGCTCATGCGCTATCGCAAATTCGGCCGCACCGGATGGAGTGTCAGTGAAATTGGTTATGGCATGTGGGGACTCGCCGGCTGGACCGGCTCCGACGACGCCGAATCGCTCGACGCCCTGCAGCGCGCCGTCGATCTCGGCTGCAATTTCTTTGACACTGCGTGGGCTTACGGCGACGGCCGCAGCGAACAAATCCTCGGAAAAGTTCTGCGCGCCAGCGCCGGAAAAAAACTGTACGTCGCTACGAAAATTCCGCCCAAGAATCGCCAATGGCCCAGCCGCCGCGATTTCACGCTCGATGATTGCTTTCCGCCGGACTACATCGAAGAGTACGTTAACAAAAGCCTCGCCAATCTCGGCGTCGAAAAACTCGACCTCATTCAGTTTCACACTTGGGAGGACCGCTGGCTCAACGATGAGCGCCTTCCGCGCGCGGTGGAAAAGTTGCGCACCACCGGCAAAGCCGAAGCCGTCGGCGTCAGCGTCAATCGCTGGGAGCCGTGCAACGGCATTCGCGCCGTGCTCGAAGGCGTCGCCGACGCTGTGCAAGTCATCTACAACATTTTCGACCAAAATCCCGAAGACGCGCTTCTCCCCATTTGCCGCATGAAAAATGTCGCCATAATCGCTCGCGTTCCGTTCGATGAAGGCACACTCACCGGCACGCTGACCGTGGACAGCAAGTGGCCGAAAGGCGATTGGCGCAACACGTATTTTGTTCCGGAAAATTTAAAGAACAGCGTCGCTCGCGCCGAAGCGCTTCGCCCGCTCGTTCCCGCGGGCAACTCCATGGCGCAAATGGCGCTGCGCTTCATCCTTAATAATCCCGACGTCAGCACCATCATTCCCGGCATGCGCAAACGCCCCAACGTCGAGGCCAACATCGCCGCCAGCGACCAGGGCCCTCTCCCCGCCGTCCTCCACAAACAACTCCGCGCCCACCGCTGGGACCGCAACCCCACAAGTTGGAGCCAATGAAAAACCCCACCAACTCGCACACTGTCATTCCGAGCGGAGCGACGAATCTCTCTTCGGTTTTCATGGGAAGTGTTTTGAAGGATTACGAATACTGCTTCACGCGGTTTGTTTCAGGGCGCGCTCGACGAGCGTCAGGCAACGCTCGGCTTGTTCGCGCATCAACTGTTCGTGATCGCCGCGATCCCGTTGGATGTTGTGAAGTTCGTCGGCAATCGCCAGAGCCGCCAGCACCGCGACTTTTTGCGTGTCCACGGTCTTCGTTACGTCGGCGATGTCGTGCATTTTTTCGTCCACGTACTTCGCGAGCTTCTGCACGTACTTCCCATCCAGCTCTCCCTGGATGGAATACACTTGCCCGAAAATTTGTACTTTTATCGGCCCGCTCATGGTTCTCTATGCGTGAAGATAACATAAATCGTGTGAGTCCAGCACGTCGCAAATGGCTTTCGGTTGCAGGGGCACGATATGTCGTGCCCCTGCGGTTTTCAAAGTTATTGTTTATGAACGGACGAAGGGAAAATCTAACTGGCGCGAAGTATTGCGCCAAGATTTTTTTCGAGAGCGGAAATAATTTTGCGGCTGTAATCGCCGATCTGCGCTTCTGTGAGCGTCGCTTCGCGGCTTTGGAACGTCACGCGCACGAGTAACGAATATTTTCCGGCCGGAACATTTGTCCCGCGGAAAAGATCCGTTGCTTCGACCGCGGAAATTTCTTTGATGCCCAGCGACTGAATCGTTTTCGTCACGTCAGAAAACTTTGCGCCATCGGCGAGCAGCAAAGAAAAATCGCGCTCGACGCTCGGGAATCTTGGCAATGGTTCATAACGCCGCGCTTCTTTCGCTGCTTTCATCGCGGCGTAAACTGGATCGAGTTCCAGCTCCGCGAGGAAAACGTCCTGACGCAATTTCAGCTTTTCCGCGACGCGCCGCGCGAGCTGCCCCGCAACTCCAAGCGAAGAGAGATTTCTCGCTTCGCTCGAAATGACGGAGTTTAGTTTGACAGAGCTGCGACGCGCAGCGTGCAGCCAGTCCGCGCCGCCATCGTCCCAGCGAAAGCCGCCAGCGAGTTCGCCGATGGAATCGAGATCGCCTTTGAGGTCGGCGAAAGAAAAATCGCGCGCCGCATCGTACAAACCTTTTTCGCGAGCTTCGCCGGTCGTACCAATCGTGAGCACGCGAGTCTCGACGGGTTCGCTTCCATTCAAGCGATAACGGCGGCCGATTTCGAAGAGGCGCGCGTTGCGCTGGCCGTGATTCAAATTCCATTCAAGCGCTGAAGCCATGGTCACGATGCTGGTCGCACGCAGCACATTTGCTTCTTCGGAAAGAGGATTTGCAAGACGAGGCGGCGCGACATTTTCCGGGCGGAACAAAGCGTCGCGCTCTTCGGCAACGTGTGGAATCGTCAGAATCTCGCGATAGCCAAGGCCTATCAGCCGCTGGCGCAAACGAGTTTCCGCTTCGTAGTGCGGAAGGCGCGCCGCGCCTTGCCTTGCCGCAGGGAGACGCGGCGGAAATTTATCGAGGCCGTGAATGCGGGCAATCTCTTCGATCAAATCGATTTCGCGTTCGACTTCGGCGCGCCAGGAAGGCTGCGTACATTCCCACGCGGCGAGGAGCGAGCCTTCCGCGCCGCGGTTCTGGTCGACTCGAACGGGCGCGAAGCCGAGAGCGCTTAGGCTGGCTTCAATTTGCTTGTCGGGAACGTCCGCGCCCATCACGCGGAGAATCTCGGCGCGCGTCACGCGAATTTTCTTCTGCGCGCGCTTGCCGGGATAAACATCGACAACGCCGGAAAGCAGTTCGCCGCCCGCGAGCTGAAGAATTAACTCCGCAGCGCGGCGAGAGGCAAGCTCGGCCATTTCCGGGTCGGCGCCGCGGCCGAAGCGCGTGGACGCTTCGGTGTGCAATTTCAGGAAACGCGCGGCGCGGCGAATGGCGACGGGCTCGAACCAGGCGCACTCGATCAAAACATTTTTCGTGGAAAGGGAGATTTCCGTTTCTACTCCGCCCATGACTCCGCCAATGCCGATGGGCCGCGAGCCATCGCCATCGCTGATCACGCAGATGTTCGAATCAAGCGTTCGCTCGACTCCATCGAGGGTTCTCATCTTCTCCAGAGCCGCCTTACCGGCGGCGTCGCCGGGCTTAGCGCGGCGGACGGCAATTTTGCCGTCGCGGACTTTGTCGTAATCGAACGTGTGGAGCGGGTGGCCAAGCTCGAGCATCACGTAATTCGAAATATCGACGACGTTGCTGATGCTGGCGACGCCGGAGGCTTCGAGGCGGTCCTTCAACCATTTTGGCGAAGGCTGAATCTTCACGTTTCGAATGACGCGAGCGGTGAAGCGGCCGCAGAGTTCGGGGGCTTGGATTTCGACTTTTACAGCGTCGCTCGCTTTGGCGGAGCTTTCCGCCGGTTTCGGCGCAACATGTTTCAGCGGGAGCTTGTAAATGGCGCCGACTTCACGGGCGATGCCGTAGTGGCCGAGGCAATCCGGGCGATTGGAACTGACTTCGGCGTCGATGACATCCCCGTGCGGGCCGGTTTCGACGCCGGCGATGTTCGTTCCGGAAAGCGCGAGGCGCGAGGCGAGCTCCTGCGGCGCCGCGGTCAAGTCGACGAAGTCTTTCAGCCAGTTGTAAACAACCTTCATCTATTTGTCCTGGGCATTCTGGAGAGAACCCGCCCTCAAACACCGAGGGTGGGGCACCCAAATCATCCTTCCATCAGCTGGCCAAAATAAATGCCCGTGAAGTATTCCATGCGCACGCGGCCATCTTTTTGATGGGTGTAAAAGATGCGATCCAATTCCGCCATCATCGGAGCGTAATTCGGATGCCCTTCGGTCGGCGCAAAGGAACTGCTGCGGAGGCGCCCGCGCAAACCATCCCAATCCAAAACCTGTTCGTTGGGAAAGTCGCGAAAGCGGAAATGATCCCCGTCGAAGAAACTGCGGATATGATCCACCTCCGGGTAAGCATCCTTCACGCGCTTGTAGTCGATGCCGAAGCGTTCGAGCAATTCCTCGTATTCACGAGTGAGGTTTTTCTCTTCCATCCGCCGGTCGTTCCATGCGATGACGACCCAGCCAGAGGGCTTCAGGATGCGGGCAAATTCGCTTCGCGCGGCGTTTGGTTCGAACCAGTGAAAGGCCTGGCCAGCGGTGACAAAGTCGATGGTGGAATCACCGAGCGTGGTGGATTCGGCAGAGCCTTCGATGCTGGAGAAGCCCTCGTAGGAGGCGAGATACTCTTCGCCGGCCTCGCGCATTTCCTTGTTGGGCTCGACACCATAAACGCGATTGCCGTTTTTGAGGAACAACTTGCTGAGGAGGCCGGTGCCGGAACCAATGTCCGCAATGACGTTGCCGGGGCGCAAGCCGCATTCCGCGCGCAAGAGATCGAGCGTGGCCGGAGGATAGCCAGGGCGGTAGCGGACATAGTCCGCTACGCGATTGGAGAAGCGTTGTTTGGCGTCGGCGAAAGTCATGTCGGAAGTTGACAGTCGACAGTCAACAGTCGAAAGCCTCCAATTAACGAAAGTTGGTTCATGGGAACTGCCGCAAGAAGCGGACGTCGTTCTGGAAAAAGACCTGGATATCGTCGATGCCGTACTTGAGCATGGCGAGACGATCGATGCCGATGCCGAAGGCAAAGCCACTGACTTTTTTCGCGTCATAATTCACGAAGCCGTAGACGGCGGGATCGACCATGCCGGCGCCGAAGAGTTCAATCCAGGCCGCACCCTTGCACTTCGAGCAGGTTCCTCCGCTAGTGGCCGTTCCGGTTCCGCCGCAGAAGGGACAGGAGACATCGAACTCGACGCTTGGTTCGGTGAACGGAAAATAGCTGGGACGGAAGCGCGTCTTGACGCTGGGGCCGAAGAATTGTTTTACGAAATACTCGATGGTGCCGGTGAAATCGCAGAAGGTAATGTCGGTGTCGACGGCCAGGCCTTCGATCTGGTGGAAGGCGAAAGAATGGGTGGCGTCGGGATTATCGCGGCGATAGACCTTGCCGGGTACAATGACGCGCACGGGCGGCTTCTGTTTCTCCATGGTGCGAATCTGCATGGGCGAAGTGTGGGTGCGAAGAAGGAGCGGCGTCCTCGCGCCTTTCGGCAAGTCTAGATAGAAGGTGTCCATGTCGTCGCGGACCGGATGGAACTCGGGAATATTCAGCGCCTCGAAATTGTAGTAAGGCGTTTCGATTTCCGGGCCTTCGACGACGGAAAAACCGATGGAGAAGAAGATGTCTTCGATTTCCTGGAAGACCTGGCGGATCAGGTGATGTGAGCCGATGGGGCGAATGACGCCGGGGAGCGAGAGGTCGAAACCTCCCTTAACGGATTCCGCATCACTCATTTCCAGCGTATCGATCGCAAGTTTTTGATATTCAATCATCTCCTGCAATTCTTTCCGGAACTGATTAAAGGAGAGACCAACCCATTTTTTTTGCTCTGCGGGCGCCGGTACCAGCCAGTTTTCCTGCACCTGTGCTGAGACGCTATCTTTCCGTCCTATCCAGCGAACACGAAAACCTTCTAGGTCCTTTGGACTTGAAATGCATTTGGTTTCTTCATGCGCGACGTCGGAGAGATCCCTAAATAAGCTCGCGATTTCTCTTCCTAGAGACACACCCAGCTCGCTGAAAGGGAGCTTTGTTTTTTTCAAGATATCGGACATCGCGAACCCCGAATTGAAATTTTGCCGCAATCCGCGAAAAAGCAAGTTGCTCAGACGGTCGCATCTTGCCGAGAAAGGGCGCAGCATGCTGCGCCCCTACAAAGAGAGAAAATCCGCCGGCAAGGCCAGGAAAAAGCTTCACCCTGAAGGGGTGAGCTACGGCACTACGCCCTTTTCGCCTTGGCTGGCGGCGGAGCTGCGGCCTTGGCCTTGGCTACAAGCTGCGTGAAAGCCGCGGCGTCCTTTACTGCGATATCCGCGAGGACCTTGCGGTCCAGCGCCACGCCGGCAACTTTTAGACCGTGAATCAACTGGCCGTAGGTCAGGCCGTTGTTGCGGGCGGCGGCGCCGACGCGCTGGATCCACAGTTTGCGATATTCGCGCTTTTTGACGCGGCGGTCGCGCTTGGCGTAGCGGTCGGCGCGATTGGCGGCTTCCTGCGCGGATTGGTAGAGCTTGCTCTTGGTGAGGAAAAAGCCTTTTGTCCTCCTGAGATACTTCTTTCGTCGAGCCCGGCGCTTGGTGCCGCGTTTTACGCGTGCCATGGGTTTCTCCTTTGGTTTTCCTGTAGCTGATCCCTTTAGGGATGAGGCTTTCTGCGCCTGGATCGAACTGCCAAATCGGGGCGGAAAAACCTCAGCCTGAAGGCCTGAGCTACAATATTTTCGGGAGACAAATAGATGCGGGGACACGCAAGAACGCGAGTACCGCAACGGGTTTGTCTCCGGTGTGATGCGTTTGCAGCGTTCGCCTTGCGGCGAATGCTCCTCGCGGAACCATTACGGAGCCGCGAAGAAGGGCGAACTAAAGTTCGCTCCTGCATGCCCCAACAAAGTTGAGGCGAGTCGGCCGGCAGGCACCCGTGAAGCGCTGCCTGGCACGAAAATCGAACTACGAAATTCGAAACGGCTCTAGCCGTAGGGAAGCATCTGCTTGACGCTGGCGACGTCGGCTTTATTGACCAGCGTCAGCTTCTTCAGCTTGCGCATCCGGCCGGGCGCTTTGGTACCCATCAAGTGGCGCTTGCCGGAATGCCCGCGCTTGATCTTGCCGTTGGCCGTGAACTTGAAGCGCTTCCTGGCGCCGCGATGGGTTTTCAATTTCAATTTTGGCTTCGATGCGTTTCTCGGCATTGCTGGAAATCCTCTCGTGAATTCCTGTTGTCAAATAATGTTTTACCCGGCGATCCAGCCGAATCACCCCAGCGAAAAGAGATTTCTCACTCCGCTTCGCTCCGTTCGAAATGACGGAGAAGGGGAACGGTGCGAACCACTGTGACGCTTTACCGCGAATTACTGCGTCTGCTGGGCGCTGGACGACTGCTGGCCCGCGGGCTTGGCGACGCTTACGCCTTTCTTCGGGGCCAGCAAGGCCACCAGGACGTTGCCTTCCATGCGCGGCATGGTTTCAATTTGGCCCTGGTCGCCAATTTCCATCAACAGGCGGTTCATCTTGGCGCGCCCCACTTCCTGGTGGGCCATTTCGCGCCCGCGATGAAAAATCATCGCGCGGACTTTGTGGCCCTCGCCGAGGAACCGTAGGATCTGGCTCTTGCGAACCTGATAGTCGTGTTCCGCGGTGGCGGGCCGAAACTTGACTTCCTTTAGCTGCGAGCCGCGGCTGCTCTTGCGCTGCTCGTGAGCCTTTTTGTTGGCCTGGTAAAGATATTTGCCGTAGTCAGTAATCTTGCAAACGGGCGGATCAGCCGTGGGCGAGATTTCCACCAGGTCGAGCCCTTTCTCCTTGGCCAGCTTCACGGCTTCAAACGGCTGCATGACGCCGAGTTGGCCACCTTCTTCATCGATCACCCGGATTTCGCGAGCCCTGATTCGTTCGTTGACTCGAATGCGGTCGCTTTGCCGGAAGCTGCGTTCTGCGATAAGTCCCCCTCAAGCACTTCGTTGTTTTGCGGCCGCGATGCGGCGTGCCGGTACCAGCTCCCCGGAACATCCAGGGGCGGCCCCGAATTCATTACCCATCCCACACAGGACAAAAACGGTCGAGGACGGGCTTCAAAGTATAGCACGCGCCAGCGACTGCACGGCAAGAGGCAAAAAGGGATGACGCACCGAGATTTCGGAGCATCAAAGCGCTCGGCGCCATTCCGACGCCGTTTTCAACCTGCGTCTACTACCACGGCGAAAAAATGCGCTATTACGGCGCCGAACGCCTGAACCACATGTTTGCGGTGCGCAGCTTCCTCGTTGCGGGCATCCGCGCGACGCAAGCCTCCGACTATCCTCCAGGAGAATTCATTCCCATGATGGCGCTGCAATCGGCGGAAGTGACGCATACGGACACCAAGGGCAAGATTTGGGGACCGAAACAAAAAATCACGTGGAAGAAGCGATTCGCGTAGGAACAATCAACGGAGCGTATGCTTCCTACGAAGAAAATCTGAAAGGTTCCATTGAAACCGGCAAGCTGGCCGACCTCGTCGTCCTCGGCTGCGATGCCTTCAAGGAAAATCCCTCGACGCTCGTCACCATTCCCATCGAACGCACCATGGCAGGCGGCCGCTGGACGTTCGAGTCGTAGTATTTTCTTCTCGCCGGGGCCAAATTAATATGGTAGGAGTGTACTGGTTCCCTGCCCGCAACTCAGCCCAGAAATCAAACTGAGGAGATCCGCAAATGAAAATCAAAAGACTGTTGGGAGGATTGGTGTCGTTGTGCCTGGTGGCGGCGCTGGCTGTAATCTTGGCTCCGACGAATTCACAAGCTGCAACCGCACCCCAGGCCGGCGGTAAGGAAATGGGAATGCACGGCAGTTTACAGGCCGCGGTGGAGAGCTTGAATCTTACCGACGACCAGAAAGCAAAGGTGAAGGATATCTTTGCGGACGCGAAGACGAAGAAGCAGGCAGTGTCCAGTGATGCTTCACTCAGCGAAGAACAGAAAAAAGCGAAGATGAAGGAGCTCCACACCAGCATAATGGCCAAGCTGAACGAAGTTCTGACGCCTGATCAACAGACCGAGTTGAAGACCAAGATGGAAGCTGCGAAGGCAAAATCACCGTCGCACCCGTGATGCACGAGGCACCCGATAAACTATCGAAAAGCGGAGAAGGCGCCCGGTTCGCAAGAGCCGGGCGCTTTCGCTTAGGGCGAGCGCTGTTCGAACATCTAAGTTAAGTTGCCGTGGCTGCGTTGCCTCGGGATTCGGCAAAGCGTATATTGACGTGCGGCTGCGCGATGCGGGCCAAAACTTCCGAAGAATCCTGGGAGGTACTGTGGCGAAACTGTGTGGATGCGTGCTGTGCTTCTTACTGCTGGCAGCGATGCCGCTGCCCGCGCAGGCTCCGGGAGTCTCGGAGATGTATGCGCAAATCCGCGCGGAAGAAACAAACAATTCCAAGATCATGTGGATCATCCACGAGGTCGCGGATGTATACGGCCCGCGCGTGACAGGCACGCCGAACTTGAAGGCGGCAGACGACTGGGCCGTCAAGACGATGACATCGTGGGGATTGACGAACGCGCACCTGGAGCCGTGGACGTTCCAGCCTCCAAGCGCCGCCACGCCGGTGCCCGGTTGGGAAAACATGGAGCTATTGGCGGAAGCCGTTGCACCGTTCCACGGGCAACTGATGGTGAAGCCGCTGGCGTGGACGCCGAGCACCAAGGGAGTCGTGACGGCACAAGTGGTGCTGCTGGACCCGCCGGGATTGGCGCCGCCGACGGGCGGTGGATTTAACTTTTTCGGAAGCACCCCGCCGCCACCGGAGCCGAAATGGGCGGCGCCACCGATGCCCGCAAAAGCGAAGCCGGAGGAGCCGAAGCAGCCAACACAGGCAGAGCTGGATGCGTATTTGAATTCAGTGAAGGACAAAGTTCGCGTCGCAATCGTGTTCGTGGGAAAGCACGTGGACGTGGCCGAGGACATGAACCCGGTGCCGATGCGGCGTCCCGAAGACGAATGGAGGTCGCGATTCGATGCGAAGAACCCTCGCCCGTTCCGCTTTCCCGAGCAGCCAAAGCTGCCGGAAGGCCAGTTGACGCGCGGGGAAGTTTCGCGGCAAGTGGACCAGTTCCTTGTAGACACCGGGGCGCTGGCAAGGATCAACGACGCGGGGCGGCCACACGGCGTCATCATCGCCCAACAAAACGGCACCTACGACTGGGCGCGCGCTGTGCCCACGCTAGTGATGCGCAATGAAGACTATGGGCGAATCTCGCGTTTTCTTGGCGATGGGACGCCCGTGACGCTGCGCCTCAACATTCAGAATAAAGAATACCCCGAGGGGACGACCGCCTACAACGCGATTGGAGAAATTCCCGGCACGGACAAAAGAGACGAGATCGTCATGCTGGGCGGCCATTACGATTCGTGGCATGACGCGACGGGAGCAACGGACAACGGCATCGGCTCCTCGATGATGCTGGAAGCGGTGCGGATTTTGTCCGCGCTGCACGTGAAACCACGGCGGACGATTCGCATTGCGCTGTGGAGCGGCGAAGAACAGGGATTGCTCGGTTCGCTGGCGTACGTGCAGCAGCATTTTGGAAGTTTTGAGAGCCAGAAGCCGGAGTACGCGAAACTGGATGCGTATTTCAACATCGATTCCGGCACCGGGAAGCCGCGAGGCGCAAGCATATTTGGGCCAGCGCCGGCAGCGGACATGGTTCGCGAGGCCATGATGCCGTTTGCCGATTGGGGATTCATGGGAGCCGCGGCGAGCGACAGCCGGAGGACCGGCGGCACGGACAGCACTTCTTTTAACAACGCCGGATTGCCGGGAATTGGGTTGGCGCAGGATGCGTTTGATTATGGTTCGTTTACGCATCATACGAATCTGGACACCTATGAGCGGATTTATGAAGAGGACGTGAGAGAAGGAGCCGTGGAAATTGCCTCGGCCGTATATGCGGTAGCCATGGCCGACCAGATGGTGCCACGGTTCGAGCCGGAGAAGATGCCCAAGCCTGTGCCTGAACCCGGACCGGGATCGCAAGCCGCGCCCCTGCGGCACGTTCCCGCAAACTGAAGAGGAACACGTCTGGCAATGCAACTTATCGAGAGTTAGTCTGCCGTTGCCGAAGGTAGATTACTGGCCGTAAGGCGATTTATCGACGGACAGTTAGATTTTCAAATAAGGCGGCCCGAATCGTAAACCTTGATTCCGCTTGAGCTGATTTTGTGCCCTAGTTCAAAGAGCAATGAGGAATCTGCAGACGCAAGATGGACATCGGCGTCATTGCACAGCACGAAAGCCACTTCCGCACCTAGGGCATGAAAGAGAAAATCTGACCCTCCCGCCCATTCTATTGTTCCCCCGTCCAGACCTCTTTGGATGAAGGATTCCAAGTCACTCAGCTGAACAATTTGGTTTTGTGCCTGTGGCTTTCCTTCGAGATCACGCTCCAAAACAAACCCAAACTCCACACGAACCTGCTCGACGTTCTTGGTATGAAGGAATTGCACAATCACCTTCAAAGTGTTCCACCAGAGAACTTTGTCCAGAATTTCGGTCACGAGTTCGCGTGCGCTCGGATTGGCTTTCGTAAGTTTGCCCATTGCTACATCTTAACAACCAACTGACCCTTTAGTCTGGCGTCTGTCCGATGCTTGGAGAACCAGCGACTACTTCCTCAAGCAGGGCACCGGGCAATCAGGAACTAAGTGACGCCTTCGTCTTGCCACCCGGCAAGCTGAAATCTCCTGCGGAATGTATGAGCTAGGCGTTCACTTTTTGTTCATCAGCTTTCCAGACGCAGTGCATTGGCAGGAAAATCGAAGTGTGCGAAAAAGCGCCCACTGTGCAGCGCATTCGATGCCGGACGAACAGAAGTGGCAAACGGCGTCACACTCACCGCGCAGAATCGACGAAGGAAAGGACAACGGCGATGAATCGTTTCAAAATATTGTTACCCAAGACTCTGTGGCTCGGGGCCATCGGTGTTGCGATGATGCTGGGCTGGACGCCCTCCTGCAAAGCGCAGGAAGTGAGTCCCGCGCATTTCACGGAGACGGGTGTTGAAGACATTTACCCGGTGCAAAAGCCGCTGGCAAAGAAGCCCGCGAAAGCATACATCGCAGCCAACTCCATTCACGCCGGACATTCCAAGCAGGCAGGCGGTCGAAAGCAGAATGCTCAGCGATCCGCTCGCAAGCGGGACGTAGTACTTGCGCAAGGTATCTGAGAAACTCGTTCGCTCAGCTACCAGTCAGAACCGTTGCTTAATGACACTGCGGAATGCCGCCGCTGATCGCCGGCACAATCGAAACTTCCACACCATCCCGAACTGGCATCGCCAGTCCGCCGGTGTAACGAATGTCTTCGTTGGCCACGAAAATATTCACGTGCCGCCGCGTTTCGCCGGATTCGGTCAGGACCCGGTCGCGGAGTCCCGGATACGCCGCGAACAGCGCCTGCAAAGCTGCACGCAGATCAGGGCCTGCCTTCACTTCAACCGGCACGCTGCTGCGGTTCTCTGTGAATTCGCGCAGCGGTCCGGGAATGTTGAATACGACCTGCATCACCGCCGGTTCCCGCACTTGACGCTTTTCGTGCGCGCAGCTTTCCGTTTTGCCGCGGGTTTCCCCTTCGCGCGCGGCCGCGCCGCCGGCACGCCATCCATCTGGATCACAGCGCCCTTCACGCACACGATCTGCGGCAATCCTTCCAGTATTTTCTTCCAGCTTTTTCCTTCATCTTTCGAGGCGTACAACTTTCCGCTTCGCGTTCCGAAATAAAGACCCGCGGGATCCAGTGAATCCGTCGCGAAGGCATCCCGCAGGACGGTTTCGTACGCCCCCTGCTGCGGCAGTCCGCGCTCCAAAGACTCCCACGAACCACCGGCATTTCGCGTGCGGTAAACGCGCAAGCGCCCTTCCGGCGTGCAGCGAAACTCGTCCGATTCCACCGGCACGATGTACACGCAGTCCCGATCGTGCGGATGCATCAGCATCGCGAAACCAAAGTCCGAAGGCACGCCGCGCGCGATGTCCTGCCACGAATCGCCGCGGTTGTCTGAACGATACAGCCCCCAGTGGTTTTGCAGGAACAATCGCTCCGGGCGCGATTCGTGCAGCACGATTTTATGCACGCATTGCCCGAACTCCGGATACTTCTCCGGCATGAACACCACGCGAATTCCACTGTTCCGCGCCTGCCAGGTGTTCCCGCCGTCTTCGGTACGGTAAACTCCTCCCGCGGACACGGCCACGTACATCCGTTCTTTTTTGCCCGGATCGGGCACGATAGTGTGCAGAAACAGCCCGCCATTGCTCGGCATCCAGCGTGGCCGGTGCGGATGATCGTACAGCGCGCGGACCAGCGACCAAGACTCGCCAGCATCCCGCGACTCGAAGAGCGCCGCCGGCTCAACGCCGCAGTAAAGCGCGTCCGGTTCATCGGCGCGGCCCAGACAAAATTGCCAAATATTTTTCAGCGCGTTGCCGGACTCGACGGGAAACCGGATGCTTGCTTCCAGCGGATTGGTCCAAATTCTCCCGAAGTCGTCGCTGCACCGCAAAAACGTTCCCCACATCAGGCTGTTCGTTGAAACCCACAGGCGGTGCCGCCCGTTTCGGCCGTCATATCCCATCGCGTACACGCCCTGGCCGTGAAAATAGGGCCCAGCGACATCCCACCGCGCGCGGTCCCGCGACGACCGCAGCAAAAACGCTCCTTTGTTCGTACCGATCAGGAGAAGCACGTCCCCGTTTTTCACCTTGAGGTGTTCCATCCCGCGGAGCACCAGCGTTCTCGGCCCTCGTGTTTCTTCCGACGGATGCCGGCTCTGCAACACCGCGCCTTGCAGCGCCTCCAGTGCTGCGCGCACTTCGCTCGCGCGTTGGTAACGCTCCGCCGGCTCCTTCATCAAGCAGCGCTGGATGACTGCGGCCAAACCATGTGGAACTGTTGGCGGCAGCGGAGGAGGCGGCTCGCGCAGGATTGCCGAAGTTACCTCGAAGCCCGTCTTTCCGCGAAACGGCAGCCTTCCCCCAGCCGCTTCATAGAGCAACACGCCAAGCGCCCATATATCGCTCAGGTGATCCGCCTTGTGCCCGCGCAAAACTTCCGGGGACATGTACGGTAGCGTTCCCACCAGCTTGCTTTCCAGCGTGTCGTAGGAGAGTGTGAGCTCGCTGATCTCCTCGCGCTCCATGCGTGTGGCCAACCCAAAATCCAGCACCTTCACGCGCCCGTTGCCCGTTACCATCACGTTGGAGCCCTTCAGGTCGCGATGCACGATTCCGCGGTCGTGCGCGTGCGCCAGCGCGTCCGCGATTTGCGCGCCGTAGCGCGTCACCGTTTCCATCGAGAGGCCCGTCGCGGTCATCAAGTCGCTGAGCGACCGCCCCTCGATCAGTTCCATCACCACATAGAAGTCGTCGCCGGTCTGCCCCACCTGGTGAATGGTGCAAATATTCGGATGGCTCAGGGACGAAGCCGTTTGCGCTTCGCGGAGCAAATGGCCGCTTCCAACCTTGTCGAGCGCGCCTTGCGCCAGCAGCTTCAGCGCCACGTCGCGGTTCAATACCTCATCCCGCGCGCGATACACCACACCCATGCCGCCTTCGCCAAGCTGCCCGACGATTCGGTAGTGATCCAGCGTTTGTCCAATCATGGTTGCGGTCAGCGGGCCATCCTAACACGTCCCCGGCTCCCAACAGGACGCCGACAAGCGAGAAACCGTCCCCATCGCCTTGACCCAATGGGAAGCCACCGATAAGCTTGTTGTTTCTCTGTTGAAGTGGGACGCCCACATGGAACAGATTCACATCACATTGCCGGACGGCAGCGTCAAAGACGTGCCTAAAGGCACGACAGCTGCCGACGTCGCCCGAAGCATTTCCCCGCGACTGGCCGATGCGGCCCTAGTGGCGCGCGTGGGCGCGCCAGCGTCCGGTAAGGAGGCACAGGAAAAAAACGGCGAAGGCGAGCTTGTCGATCTACGCCGGCCGCTTGACCATGACGTTAAGCTGCAGATTCTCACGGAGAAAGACCCCGACTCGCTCTTTGTCTTTCGCCATTCCGCCGCACACCTTCTCGCGGCCGCGGTGATGGAGTTGTACCCCAACGTGAAGCTCGGCATCGGCCCGCCGATCGACACCGGCTTTTTCTACGAATTTCTGCGCGAAGAACCGTTCACTCCGGAAGACCTCGCCAAAATCGAAAAAAAGATGCACGAGCTTGCGGCCCAGGACCTGCCGAACGAACGCAAGCTCATTCCCAAGCCCGAAGCGCTCGATCTCTACAAAAAGAGCAACCAGATTTTCAAGTGTGAATTGGTTGAAGAAAAAGCCACCGAACCGATGGTTTCGTTTTACACCACGGGAAAATTCATCGACTTCTGCCGCGGCCCGCACATTCCTTCCACCAAACGCATCCAGGCGTTCAAGCTGATGAACGTCGCCGGCGCTTACTGGAAGGGCCAGGAGGGCAATCCGCAGCTTCAGCGCATTTACGCTGTCGCTTTCTTCACCCAAAAAGAGCTGGACGAGCACCTGCACCGCATTGAGGAAGCCAAACGCCGCGATCACCGCAAGCTCGGCGTCGAACTCGACCTCTTCAGTATTCAAGAGGAAGCCGGCCCAGGACTGATTTTTTGGCATCCCAAGGGCGGCCTGATTCGAAAGATTGTCGAAGACTGGCTCCGGGAAGAGTTGCTCAAGCGCGGCTACGATCTTGTCTACACGCCGCACATCATGCGCCTGGACCTTTGGAAGACCAGCGGCCACACGAATTTTTACCGGGACAATATGTTCGGCGCCGTCGAAGTTGAAAAAGCCGACTACCAGCTCAAACCCATGAATTGCCCCGGACACATCCTGATTTATAAATCAAAGCTCCGCAGCTATCGCGATCTTCCCGTGCGTCTCGCGGAACTCGGCACTGTCTATCGTTACGAACGCAGCGGCGTGCTCCATGGCTTGCTTCGCGTCCGCGGGTTCACCCAAGACGACGCACACATTTTCTGCATGCCTTCGCAAATCGAATCTGAAGTCGAGGCCTGCGTCGATTTCGCTTTTGCGGTGATGAAAAATTTCGGCTTCGACAAATTCGAAGTCGAGCTCTCTGACTGGGATCCCGCGCATCCCGAAAATTACGCCGGCAAGCCCGAAGACTGGCATCGTGCCACCGCCGCTCTCGCCGACACCATGAAGCGCATGAATATCCCGTTCAAAAAGATGGAAGGCGAAGCCGCCTTCTATGGCCCGAAAATCGACGTCAAGCTCATCGACGCCATCGGCCGCTCCTGGCAGCTCACCACAGTGCAGTTCGATTTCAATCTCCCCGCGCGCTTCGGCCTGCAATACGTCGGTGAAGACGGCTCGAAGCATCAGCCGCTGATGGTCCATCGCGCGCTGCTCGGCTCCGTCGAGCGCTTCTTCGGCATCTTGATCGAGCATTACGCCGGCGCCTTCCCGCTGTGGCTCGCGCCCGTGCAGGTGGAAGTCTGCCCGGTCAGCGAAAAAGTCACCGACTACGCCAAGCACGTCACCGAAACTCTGAAGCGCCACAATTTCCGCGTTCACCTCGACGACCGCAATGAAAAGCTGCCCGCAAAAATCCGCGACGCGCAGCTCCAGAAAATTCCCTACATGCTCGTCGTTGGCCCCAAGGAGGCCGAAGCCGGCACCGTCTCCGTCCGCCATCGCAGCAAAGGTGACCTCGGCCCCAAGCCTCTCGCCGAACTCGTCGAAGCCCTCCAGCGCGAAGTCGATTCCCGCGCGACGAGTTAAACAATTGTCACGAGTTTTACCTATCGCTCCGTGCAAAATTCGCAAATCATCCTGAACGAAAACGTCTTCGCTCAAGGCGTGCGTCTCCTGATCGATCGCGACACTCATCTCGCCGATGTCGTGCAAAAGTACGGTCCGCCTCCCCTCTGGGTCCGCGAGCCGGGGTTTCCGACTCTCGTCTACATCATTCTCGAACAGCAAGTCTCTCTCGCCTCCGCGAAAGCAGCCTTCGACCGCCTGAAAGCCGCCGTCCGCCCGCTCACTCCAGCTCGTTTCCTGAGCCTCACCGACGCCGAGCTGCTGCGCATCGGCTTCAGCCGCCAGAAAACTCTGTATACCCGCCTCCTCGCCGAATCGCTCTCCCGCCGTCACTTCGATCTTCGCTATCTCCACGATCTTCACGATGATGCCGCCCGCAAAATGCTCGTAGCCTTCAAAGGCATCGGTAAGTGGACCGCCGACATCTATCTATTGAGCGCGCTTCGCCGCCCGGACATCTGGCCGACCGGCGATCTGGCTTTGGCCACGGCGGTGCAGGAAGTAAAGCGCCTTCGCCGGCGTCCATCGCCCGAACGCCTGGAAAAAATGTCCGCGCCATGGCGTCCCTGGCGGGCGATAGCCGCTCGACTCTTTTGGCATCATTATTTGAGCAAGCGCGGCCAGCGCACTTCGGAAATTTCGCTTTAGCCGGAAATGGCGCAAGCTTTTATTGGAGAGTGTGAATGTCACCAATTTTTTCTCGCCGAACTTTCTTCGCGCTGTCCGGCGGCGCACTAGCCGCGCCGTCCTTCGCCTTGGCTGCAAACGGCGAAGAGGCGGACGATGACGTGCCAGCTTTGCTCGATCACATCATTCTCGGCTGCAACGATCTCGATCGCGGCATCGAAGCCGTCGAAGAAGCCACTGGCGTCCGCCCCGCCATCGGCGGAGTCCATCCCGGCAGCGGCACACGCAACGCACTCCTCTCGCTTGGCGAACGCCGCTACCTGGAAATCATCGCTCCCGATCCCGCGCAGGAAAAGATCGTCCACTTCCCGCAAATCCGCCAAATGACCGACCCGCGCCTCATCGGCTGGGCCGTCCATCCTCCGGACATTGCCGCTGTCGCGAAGCAACTCAGCGAAAACAAAATCGCTTTCACCGGCCCCGACAACGGCTCCCGAAAACGCCCCGATGGCCGCGTCCTCAACTGGAAAACCATTAATCTCTCCGACGACCGCGGCGGCCTTCTCCCTTTCTTCATCGAGTGGAGCGCCGATTCGGTCCACCCTTCCAAAGACACTTCCGCGCATTGCGAACTGGATTATTTTGAAATCCTGAGCGCCGATCCCGAGGAACTCTCCTCCACCCTCAAACGCATCGGCCTCGATCTCCCCGTCCAGCGCAGCGACAAAGCCCGCCTTCACGCCCTCATCAGCGGACCAAAGGGCGATGCCAAGCTCAGCACCTGAGCTCTCGTTTCGGCTCCTGTGCCATTTACTCTGGCTCTTGACTCGCGCGCGCGATCAAGCCGTCATTGACGACCGTGCAGTGTTCGAGGCGGAAGCGCGGATCGATGAAGCCCGGCAGTAGCGTTTTTCCGCCGAGATCGATCTTTCGAACGCCAAGCCCCGCGAGATTCATCGCGTCTGCGTTTTTCCCCACGGCGAAAAATCTTCCGCGCGATATGGCGACAGCTTCCGCAACCGGCTCGGCAGATTCATCGTTACGATGTGGCCATTATGCAAAATGAGTTCCGATTTTTCTTGTTCGAAAGGAAAAAGAGAGAAAGCAGCCATCGAGCCTAAAAATTCACGGCGAGTCGTTCCGTCTGTCATCGCGCCTCTTCGAGCCTGATTGGTGAACGCTGCGGATGCTACGCTGCCTCCGGTCGCACGTCAATGTGGTGATAGTCAAATTTTGGCAAAGCAATCGGTTTTTGGTAGCGGCGTGAAAGTGAGCGTTTTGACCGTTGTAGGTGACAAGGTAGACTTTTGTATTTCTACATTTTCGGGGAATGTTCAGGGGAGAGCGGGATGAAAAAATCGAGTAAGACATTGATTTTGGGATTCGCGCTTCTTTCATTCGCACTTTCCAGCGCGGCGCAGGGACCGCAGGCACTCCCGTCGGCCGACGAGCGCTACAAAGTGGATCTCCTGCTGGTCGTGGCGCATCCGGATGACGAAGGCGCGGCGACTCCGTATCTGGCGCGGGCGCTCGACGAGCACAAGCGCATTGCCGTCGTTTTCGGAACGCGCGGGAGCAGCGGCGCGAATGAGGCCGGAGGGGAGCAGGCCGCCGCGCTCGGCGCGATTCGAGAGATTGAGGCGCGCAACGCCCTGGCAACCTTCGGAATAACAAATGTCTGGTTTCTCGGTGGAAAAGATACGGCATCGCAAAATGTCTTGCTGTCACTGGCGAACTGGGACCACGGCGAGTCGCTGGAACAATTGGTGAGGCTCGTGAGGCTCACGCGGCCCGAAGTAATTCTCACGTTTCTCCCGGGAACCTTTATCGGCGAGGATCACGGCGACCATCAGGCTTCCGGCGTGCTGGCCACCGAAGCGTTCGATCTTGCCGGCGATTCAAGCGCTTTCCCGGAGCAGATTGCGGGGCCGTCCAAACGTCTCGAACCATTTCTTGAGAACCTTCGGCCGTGGCAGCCAAAAAAGATCTATTACTTTCCGGATGCGGACCGCGAAGATATTTTTCGCGGTAAAGGCCCGGAGTATTCGGTGAAGGAGATTTCCAAATCGGGCAAGCAGCCGTATTGGCGAATGGCGCTCGACTCGTTTCGCGCCCACCAGACGCAGGCGAAGTCTTTCCTCGACAAGGTGGCGCAAATGGACGAAACGCAAATCGAAAAGATGGCCACCTCAGATAGCTTCTGGACGGAAGCACTGCATTTCGTGCTCGGTAAATCATTGGTTGGTGGCAGTGTGACTGGCGATATTTTTGAGGGCGTCACGCCGGGTGCGATTCCCTTCGCCCGGCCGGAAGTTTCTGCTGAGCCCGCACGGCCGGAATTATCGGTGGAGCTCGGCGGCCCGTACAGTTTCTACGCCGAGTTCCGGCGCGCCCATGGGCTGATGAATCTTCCGAATGCCGAGCCGCCTGAAATTGCGCTGCAAGCACCCGGAACGATGATGATTCCGCTCTGGGTTCGCAATCGCACCGCGAAAACTCAGGAAATCACTCTCTCCACCGTGCTGCCTGCGGGGTGGACCGCGCAAAGTGGTACCGGGAAACTTATGGTGGCGGCGAAACAAGTTGCGTCCACGCGCGTCGAAGTCAATTTGCCCGCGCCAGCGGAAAAAAGCGCCCCAAAAGCAGAGCCTCAGGAAGTCACTGTTCACGCCGATTCCAATGGGCAATCCGTTGGAGAGATCAAACTTCGCGTAGAGCTTCGGAAGCGGGCGCTGCCGCAGTAGGATATTTCAATTTTTTTTCTCGCGTGCTGTTTCCATCTGTTCCCAAGCGGCTTCGGGCAAGAGCAGCAGATCGTTGAACTCGCCTGCGCCACGCAGCCACTGCGCGCCGTCAATCACCACGCATTCGCCGTTGATGTACTCCGCCATGTCGCTGATGAGAAAGGCCGCGAGGTTAGCCAGTTCCTCGTGCTTCCCAAAGCGCTTCATGGGATGCTTGTCCTTGGCGTGGTCTTCAAATTGTTTTGAAGGCATCAGACGCGACCATGCGCCCTCCGTCGGAAACGGCCCCGGTGCGATGGCGTTCAGCCGGATGTGATACTTCGCCCATTCCACGGCCAGCGAAGTAGTCATCGCCAAAACCCCAGCTTTGGCACAAGCTGAAGGCACAACGAATCCTGAACCACAGTTGGCGGCCGCGTAGGTCGTCACGATATTCAGCACGTTGCCGCCGAGTTTTCGAGAAATCCAGCGCTTGCCAAAAACCTGCGTACAATGAAAGGAACCGTTCAGCACGATGCCGACGACGGCGTTGAAGGCGTTGGGTGTCAGTTTTTCGGTGCGTGCCATGAAATTTCCGGCGGCGTTGTTGACCAGCGTGTTGATTTCGCCGAATTGTTCCTCGGCCTTCGCTGCTGCGGCTTCGACAGCTCCGTAATCGCGCACGTCGCAAGTCGTATACGCGGCTGAACCGCCTGTTCTGTGGATCTCTTCGCACGTCTCTCGCAGCGGATCTTCCCGCCGGCCAACGAGAAACATCCGCGCTCCCAATTCCGCAAACCGCAACGCCATCGACTTGCCGAGCCCGGTCCCACCGCCGGTAAGAAACACTGCGCGGCCCTTCAATAAGTCCTTATGAAACACTTATCACCACCTTGAGTAGGATTGATCGACCGCACAAGGATCACGTGAGCGCGATTCTATTCTATTCGCGGGAATGCGGATGATTTATTCGAAAAAAAGCGCGGCGACCAGGGACACACACAACAAGCTTTAGGGATGCATCTGCGCTGGAATGGGCCGGCCCATGACTTTCGCATACTCGGCCGCGTAGAGTGGGCTCGCGGGAAATTCCTCGCTCAATTCGCGCAAGAGTTTCTGCGCCAGGTCATTTTGTTTTTGCCGTCGAGCGGCCAGCGCCAGCAGTATTTTTGCAAACGGCTTCAAGTACCGTCCGTTTTCAATGGTCTTTCCCAGCTGCTCCATACCGAGCTTCTTGTCGCCATGAATTCCGCCGAACCGCAGGATGAATCGCGTGCCGCCGGAGAGGCTTCCGATAATGTAGTTCGCTGCGCCCAGCGCGACATAGGCGTCATTCGCATCGGGCTGCTCGGCCAGCAGCTGTTTGGCGTGTTCATTCGCTTCCTTGAGACGCTTCAGAGCCTCAATGTGCTCTTTTTTAAGAATCATATCGGCGTCCGATTCCATCCCGGCCGATAAGGCCATGGCGAAGAGCCCTTCCCGGTCGTGCGGGTCCTTTTCCAGGCGCTGGCGGGCAAGTCTTCGAGCTAGCAGGATGGCCTCCTGAAAACTCTTCATGCGCTCGGGATCGGGCTTGCCTTCGATGCCATGCAGGAATCTTTTTTCGTTCAAGAAGAAATCGCTAGAGAGAACATTCTGCCGATAGAACTCCTCGAAGAGGTAGCTGGCCGCAACGGCAACTTCGCCAAATGGCTCGTCCGGATGCTGCGTTTCCCATTTGGAGAATTTTTCGCGAGCTTCGGTGAAATTTTGAAGATACAAGGACTGAAATCCGGAAACGAGTTCCGGCACGTTGCTGAACGCTGGACTGGCAGCATCGGCATTCGTCCGGGCGTTGCAGACGGCCGCCGAGAAGAACAGCAGGGCCGCCACGCTATGGCTTCGCCAACACATTTATCCTGCTCTTCAGAAAAGGCCAGGCAAGAAGCGCGGTTTGCCTGTCATCGCCGCGCGATAGTCAGGATTGGCGAAGAGCACGCGCTCTTCGGTCGAGAGGCGTTGCGCCAGTACTCCGGCATGCGCCACAGCTCCAACGGTGGCGGTGATCCACGCCGTGTGAATCAGCGGAAGCGCCAGCATTTCCGCAAAAACCGCAGCATAATTGGGATGCCGAACGTAGCGAAATGGTCCAGAGGTCACCACGCCGAGGCGCGTGGAGTCCATGACCTGAACGTTCCAGTGTTCCCCCAGCGAACGTATTACCCACCAACGCACGGCGTTGGCCGCCAAAAAAACGGCAAACATCGGCGCAGCCAGCCACGGAATAAAGGGACGCCGCAGAAGAACGACTTCTAGCGCTGCGCCAAGCAGAACCGCGGTGTGCAGCAGCACCATCCAGCGGAATCTCGGCTCAGCAATTTTCGCCGCGCCACGGGCGGACATCTCCCTCTGATGCCGCTTGGAGATGCGCAACTCGACTAGCCGCAGCAGCCCCACGGCCAGGAGCAGCCCGAGAAAGCTAATGACACTCAGGTCCATTGCAGAAGCAAAAATTCCGCGCTGAAGCCCGGGCCAAACGCCGCCGCCACCGCATACTCACCGGCGTTGAGCGGTCTTTTTTCCAGCCATTCCTGCAGGATGAAAAGAATCGTCGCGCTGGAAAGATTCCCGACATTCCCGAGAATGTCCCACGAGGGCTGCGTGTCACACTTGCACAAACCGAGCTCCGTCTCGATGTTTCCGAGCAGCCGCGCTCCGCCGGGATGCAGGATCCACCCTTTGATCTCTTCCCGCTTCCGTCCGTTGCGATCGAGGAAGCCCTGCACCAGCCCGCCGATTTTTCCGCCGATCATTTCCGGAACATCTTTTGCCAGCAGGATGTGGAATCCGGAATCTCGCAAATCAAAGCCCATCGCTCCCAGCGAATCGGGAAACGTGTAAGTTTCTGTTTCGAGAATCTTCGGTCCCTGCATCTTTTTCCCGCTGACCACCACGGCAGCTGCGCCGTCACCAAAGAGAATCGAAGAAATCAGGTTGGCTTGCGATATGTCCTTGCGCTGAAAAGTGAGCGAAGGTAACTCCACCGCGATGATCAGAACGTTTCCTCCGGGCTCAGCCTTCAAGAAATCGGCCGCCCGGCCCAGGGCCATAGCGCCCGCGGCGCAACCGAGTTCCGTGAACGGCATGCGGCGCACGTTCGAGCGGAAGCCCATCAGATTGATCAGGTGAGCGTCCAGCGACGGAATCATGAAGCCCGTGCAGGACACCGTGATAATCATGTCGATTTCATCTGGCTTCAAGCCCGCGCGCTCCAGGCATTTTTCCGCCGCTTCCCGGCCGAGCTTCACCGCGTGCTCGATGTATTCGTTGTTGGTTTGCGAGAGCGGCCGCGGTTCGATGGTGTAGTCGAGCGGGAAAATGGCGTGCCGCTTGTGCACCTGAGCATTGTCGACGATGCTCATCATCGCTTCGAGGCGGCGCTCGGGGATGTCAAACACGCGCCCCATGTACACTTTTACGTCCTCGCGGCTGATGGTGTAGGGCGGCAGAGCGGTGGCTGTCGCGGCGATGGTGGGATACGAGGACGCGGCCGTTTCTGCAAGTCGATTGCTCGCGGATTCCATCAGTCTCCTTGGGCACAAAGTTTACGCCGGCAGTCCCGGCCCGAGTAAGGCTTCTGGGTGCAGCGTTTTCAGAGCGGGCTGTGTTCGAGCCACTGACTCTACATCAAATCGTGGCCAGGAGCGAACTACTTTGAGACGGGTTTTTGGTGGGGCAATAGAGAGCCGTGATCGGAAACCTGCGCGAAGTCGCTGAGCGCTTCGTACCCGGTCACGCCTGCATTTCCGTTGTTTCCGGCCACGGCTTCATAGAGAAAGACTTGCGCGCCATGAAATTTATTCCGCTGACGTCTGAGCAGCAAGAAATGTTGTCTGAGCGTGATAGATTCTTGGTTGGCGAGGTGCTTCATGCGGAGAACTGTATCGCGTTTATTTGCGTTGGCAGCGGCGGCCCATCTTTTGTTGAGCTTGCCAACACGGGGCCAGACAGCTACGTGGCCCGCCACGACCGAAGGCGATTTCGTCGTCAAGAATTTCAAATTTCGTTCGGGTGAGACGCTCCCGGAATTGCGCCTGCACTACACGACGCTGGGCAAGCCCGCGCGCGACGCTCAGGGCCGCGTCACCAACGCCGTTCTGATTCTTCACGGCACCGGAGGCACCGGCCATCAATTCCTCACGCCCATTTTTGCCGGCGAATTGTTTGGACCCGGGCAGCTTCTGGACGCCACACGATACTTCATTGTTCTTCCCGACGGCGTCGGCCATGGGGAATCGTCGAAGCCCAGCGACGGGCTGCACGCGCATTTTCCGCAATACGACTATGACGACATGGTCGCCGCGCACCACCAGCTTCTCAGCGCAGGCCTCGGCGTCAATCACTTGCGCGTCATCCTAGGCACTTCCATGGGCTGTATGCACTCCTTTGTGTGGGGAGAAACCTATCCCGATTTTATGGATGCACTGATGCCGCTGGCTTGCCAGCCCGTGCAGATCGCAGGACGCAACCGCGTGTGGCGCAAGATGGTGATGGACGCCATTCGCAACGATCCGGAATGGAAAAGCGGAGAGTACTCCGCGCAGCCACAGCAAGCACTGCGCACCGCGCTCGATTTGTTGCTGATTGCCGGCAGTGCTCCGCTCTATATGCAGAAAACTTTGCCCACCCGGGATGCCGCCGACAAATATCTGGACGACTACTTCAAGACGCGCGTGACCGGACTCGATGCCAACGATCTTTTGTATGCAGTAAACGCCTCGCGCAACTACGATCCTTCGCCGAACCTCGAGAAAATCACCGCGCCGGTCATATACATCAATTCCGCGGACGATTTCATCAACCCGCCCGAGCTGGGCATGGCCGCAACCGAAATCAAGAGAGGGAAAAACGCGCGCTTCATTCTAATTCCCATCAGCGATGAAACGCGTGGCCACGGCACGCATACAAAGGCCGTTGTGTGGAAACAGTACCTCGCGGAACTGCTCGAGAAATCAGCGCACTGAAAGCCCATCTGCTAGTTAGTGGTGGCCTGGCTGGCGCGAATTTCCTGCCAGCGGCGAGGGCGTTTGTTGGCTTGCAGAACTTTCTTGCGCAGCCGGATCGACTTCGGCGTAATCTCTACGAACTCGTCGTCGGCAATAAATTCAATCGCTTGCTCGAGACTCAGTTCGCGGTGCGGAATCAGGCGGATCGCTTCGTCGGCGCTGGACGAACGCATGTTGGTCTGCTTCTTTTCTTTCGTTACGTTGACGTCCATGTCCTGTTCGCGCGAATTCTCGCCTACGATCATGCCTTCGTATACTTCGATAGCTGGCCCGATGAACAACTCACCGCGTTCTTGGATATTCCATAAAGCAAACGCGGTGGAGGGTCCGCCACGGTCCGCCACTAATGCGCCCGTGGGACGCAACGCCATTTCTCCGCCGTATTCCATCCAGCCTTCGAAAATCGAATGAATAAGCGCTGTGCCGCGCGTATCCGTAAGCAACTGGCTGCGCAATCCGATCAATCCGCGCGAAGGGATTTTGAAGTCCATGCGCACGCGGCCTGACCCGTGATTGCTCATCTTGATCATTTCGCCGCGCCGGCTGCCGATGGTTTCCATGATAATGCCGATGAAATTCTCGGGCACGTCAATCACCAGCCGCTCCAGCGGCTCGAGTTTCTTGCCGTTCTCCGTACGCGTTACGATTTCGGGTTTGCCCACCATCAATTCAAAGCCTTCGCGCCGCATCGTCTCGATCAAAATCGCCAGTTGCAATTCCCCGCGCCCCAGCACGCGAAACGATTCCGGCGTGTCCGTGTCTTCCACGCGGATGGACACGTTCGTCAAAAGTTCCTTTTGCAGACGGTCGCGCAGGTCGCGCGAAGTCAGAAAAGTTCCTTCTTTGCCGGAAAGCGGACCGCTGTTCACGGTAAAAATCATCGCCAGCGTGGGCTCATCAATCAGCAGCGGCTCCAGCGGCATGGGGTTTGCCAGATCCGTGATGCTTTCTCCGATGTTGATGCCCTCAACGCCCGCAATCGCCACCAGGTCGCCCGCGGGAACGGCTTGCGCTTCATCCCGTTCCAGGCCTCGGAAGGTATACAGCTTGGTGATTCGCGTCGGTGTCAGCTTGCCGTCCAGCTTGCTGATGCCTACCTCCGCGCCGCGCTTCAGCGTACCGTTGAATACCCGCCCGATCGCGATGCGTCCCAAAAACTCGCTGTAATCCAGGTTCATCACCTGGATTTGCAAAACGCCATCGGGCTCGCCCGGGGGAGCCGGAATGTGCTTTACGATGGCCTCGAAAAGCGGCAGCAAATCCTTTGAGCCGTCGCCCGGCGTCCGGTGCGCCACGCCGTCGCGAGCATTCGTGTAAATGACCGGGAAATCGAGTTGGTCTTCAGTGGCGTCGAGATCGATAAAGAGATCGTAGATTTCGTCGAGCACTTCCTTTGCGCGGGCATCGGCGCGGTCGATCTTGTTCAGCACGATCACCGGAGGCAGCTTGGCTGCCAGCGCTTTCTGCAAAACATAGCGCGTCTGCGGCAGCGGCCCTTCGCTCGCGTCGACCAGAACCACGACGCCGTCCACCATGCGCAGCGCTCGCTCCACTTCGCCGCCAAAGTCACTGTGCCCAGGTGTGTCCACGATATTGATCTTCGTGTCATGGAAAAAAAGCGCGGTGTTTTTCGCCAGAATCGTGATGCCGCGCTCGCGTTCCAGATCGTTGGAATCCATCACGCGTTCGACGACAGCTTCATTCGCGCGAAAAATCCCGCTCTGCTTGAGCATGGCGTCCACCAGCGTGGTCTTGCCGTGGTCCACGTGCGCGATGATGGCGATGTTGCGAATCTTTTCACTCATAATTCCTGCTTGTCATGCCTCCGGCGTGGCGAGGAAAGTCCTCGATAGACAAAAATAGCTGCCGAAACAACCAGCAGCCTTGATGAATGTACCTTTAAAGTAGGTTGACCGCCCGGCGGTCACACATCCTTAGGTGCGGCCCAGCAACTTACAGTTTATCAGATGTAATGCCCCCCGGCCAGCCCGGAAGCACCGGAACAGCCTTGAACATCGGGAGTTCACCCCTAGCTGCATTCAAGTGTTTACCTGATTGTTCCCGAAGTGGGAATATAGAAGGATTCGCTCATGCTAGACGACTGGCTCGGGGAATTGGCGTTTGTGCATTACTGGCGGGTTCTTGAAGAACGCGGTTCTGGTGTCACCAAGGCGCCAGAGTTTACGCATTTAAGTCCCGCAGAGCGTCAAGCCTGGGTCGAGGGAATCCTTGGCTGGCATCCTCATTGGACACCCACGACCGGCTTCAAGATGCGGTTTCCCCGATCTTATTCAATGCGCAGGGCGATAATGGGGTCCACGCGCGACGCGCGGCGCGCCGGAACGTAGCAGGCCACCAACGCCGCCAAACCGAGCACTACCGCAACTCCTAGATACGTCAGTGGATCCGTCGGAGTCACTTCAAAGAGCAGTTGCTGCAAGAGGCGCGTCAGCCAGAGTGCGCCGAATAAGCCCAGCGCTACGCCAACCAGCGCGAGAACCATGCCTTGCCTCAGAATCATTCGCAGGATTTCTCCCGGGCGCGCGCCGATGGCCATGCGTACTCCAATCTCATGCCGGCGCTGGCCAACCGCCAGCGCCATCACCCCGCCAATGCCCGTGGCTGCAATCGCCAGTGCCAGCAAAGCGAACAACCCCAGTAAGTTGGTAGTCAGCCGCGGCACGGCCACGGATTCCGCGCGTACTTGTTCGAGCGACTGCACTCGCGCGGCCGGTTGATTCGGGTCGACGGCGTGCAGCAACTCGATAACACCCCGCGCGATGCTCATCGGTTCCACCGCCGTCTTAATCACCAGGCTGGCCTGCATCATGGGGAACTGTGCCATCGGTACATAAATTTCATCTGCGACGTCTTTGTCGAGTCCGTACTGTTTAATGTCGCCGACCACCCCAACAATTTGGGTCCAGGTTTTCCCTTCGTCGCCGGAGAACCGCGTTCCGACTGGATCATGCGCTCCCCAGAGATGTTTTGCGGCACTTCGATTCACAATCGCTACCACCGTATTGCCCGGCCGGTCGGTTTGCACGAATCCGCGCCCGGTGAGAATGGGGATGTGCAGCGCTTCGAAATAAGACGGGCTCACAATCCTGAAATCGGCTTTCGGCAACGCCTGCCCCGGCGCGGGCGCTTGCCCCTCGATCTGAAAATCGCTGGTCATGGTCATGCCCGAGGTAAAGGGAATCATCATCGAAGCGGCGGCCGATTTAACTCCGCTCTGCGTCTGAACCTTCTCCAGCAAGGTTTCAAAAAAGGCCCGCTGTTTGTCGTCAGTGGTGTATTTGGCAAAGTCCAGTGCAATGTCCATCGTCAACACGTTTTCCGGCTGGAACCCGGGGTCCACATGCTGCAGCTTCATGAAGCTGCGCAACAGTAACCCCGCACCGATCAGCAGCAGAAAGGAAACGGCTACTTGCGCCACAATGAGCAAACTCCTCATCCGGTGCTTCCCGCGCCCGATGGTAGACTGCGCGCCGCCTTCGTTGAGCGCCCCAACGACAGTCTCCCGCGCCGCCAGAGCTGGTACGGTGCCGGAAAGTAAACTCGTCAGCACGGCCACTAGAAAAGTAAAGCCCAACACCCAGGCGTCCATCTGAATCTCGCGCGCCCGCGGGGTGAATCGCGCCGCAAAACTTATCAGCAAGCTCAGCGCGCCCCAGGAAAAGAGCAGGCCCAGGCCCCCGCCGATGACCGCGAGCAAGAAACTCTCCGTCAGAAGTTGCCGGAACATGCGCACACGTCCCGCACCCAGGGCCGCACGCACCGCCAGTTCTCGCTCCCGCCTCACCATGCGCGAAAGATTCAGGTTCGCGACATTCGCGCACGCGATCAGTAGCACGAATCCTGCTGCCGCCAGCAGCACCAACATCGTGGGTCGCGCATTTTGCGTCAGCTCCTCCTCAAGTAGTGATGGCCTCACCGAATAGTCGTTTCCCTCAGCGTAGTCTTTGGGGTAGGCCCTCTGCAGATTCGTAGCAACTCCGCTCAAATCCGCCTGCGCCTGGCTCACGCTCATGCCTGGCTTCATCCGTCCAAAAACCTGCACCATGCGCGCCTGACGGTTCGCGACAGTCGAAGGGCGCGACCGGAAAGGGCACGCGGTTGTTGGCATGTAAACGTCATTTTCGTCCGGGTATTGTGGTACCGGCGGCAGCACGCCGATTACCGTATGAACCCTGTCGTTCATCGAGAACGTCTTGTTCACGACTGTCGGGTCGCCGCCGAAACTCTTAATCCAATACTCGTAGCTGAGCATCAGCACGGCGGGGGCCCCGGGCTGTTCATCTTCCGGACGGAAAGTGCGCCCAAAAAGCGGCTTGACTCCAAAAACATCGAAGTAATTCCAGGAAACCACTCCTGTTTCCACCCGCTCCGGCTCGCTGCGGCCCAGCAAGATGAAATTCATGTTGTGGTATTCAACCAAGCCGTCCAGCGAGCGGCTTTGCCGGCGGTAATCGTTTGTGTCTGAAGCAGAAAAGCGTTGGTCCATCGTTCCCATGCGCTGCCGCAAGACCACTAAGCGGTCGCCACGTTCATACGGCAGCGGCTTCAGCAGCACCGCGTTCACCACGCTGAAAATAGCCGAATTCGCGCCGATTCCCAGGCCCAGTGTCAGAATTGCCGCGACCGTGAACCCTGGGCTCTTGCGCATCATCCGCAGCGCGAACCCCGCATCCTGGCGGAACATCGCCAGGTGCTCGCCAGGCGCAGTCCGGAAAATTCCCACAATCGTTTCCCACCATAGCCGCAGAACACCCGTCGTCCCGTTGCGACGCCCTGCTTCTTTGTGTTGTTCCTGGAAAACAATTTCCATTTCGGGGCCGAAGTCGCTCCGAAAATCGAAGGGAAGAAGCCGAAGAAGTGCGCGATAAACTCGTGTCGCTCTGGAATCAGCCGCTGCCATAGTGTCCTCCCGCGGCGCCACCACAGCACCGCTCTTCGGACCACTCGCTGTTTCTGAATCCGCTCGTCCGCCGCCGGAGATTTCTCTATGCCGTCCGAGTTTTCTTCAACAAATTTCTTGACCGCGCGATGGACAAAATTTCATCCATTCTCTCCGCTTCGGCGGTTGCCACATGCCGCCCCTGCGGCGTCAGTCGGTAATAACGCCGCCTTTCGTCGTCATTCGATTCCGCGGGCCGCGAACGCAGCTCCACAATCAAGCCATCGCTCAGCAAGCGCTTGATAATTCCATACAAAGTCCCCGTGCTCAGGCGTACCTTGCCGCCAGTGCGCAGCTCCACTTCTTTCAGAATGGCATAGCCGTGGAGATCGTCCCCGGCAAGCGCCAGCAGGACGTGGAACATGGCAGGTGTTAGTGGCCCGAACGATTCAGCGTTGCCTTGGACAGCACTCAAAGGCTTCTCCGTGGTAAAAGCATTCAGTCGTCATACACTATAGCGTCACACGCCATAGTGTCAAGAAGAATTTTCGCGGCACCATCAGCGATCCCACTATGGCTTCGCAGGCTCCGCTGGAGTTTTCTCTGCGCGTATTTCGCTTAAATGCGCAACACACGCGGCCGCCGCGAAGCGCACTTCGTCTTTCGCATCATCCAAAGCGGTCGCAATCGCGGAAACCAGCGAGCGATCTCCCCGCTGCGAGATAGCCTCCAGCGCAGCCGCTCGCACCGACCAGTTCTTGTCCGTGGTTGCTTTTACCAGCGCTTTCCCGGTTCCTGGGTTTGGATCGCGGGCCAGTTGTTTTGCCGCTGCCGCCCGTACCGGCGAGGAATCGTCCTTCCTCACTGTTTTGAACGCCTCGTACCCCATTCCCGCATACGGGATAAACCCAATGCCTTGCTCGAATCCCAGTTCCGCCAGTTTCTTTTTGTCTTTGAAGGTGCTGAGCTGCTCTTTGATCAGTCCCTTGCTGGCGCGTCTTTCTCCGGTCAGCACGTCGTAGTAGATGTCATACCCAACGTTGTCGTGGAGCAAGAGCAGCGAATTTGCCGCCGCAAGGACCACCGCAGGCTCGGAGTCTTGCAGGACGCCTTCCAATTCGAGATTGGCGTGTTGGGCTTGCATGGATCCCAGCGCCGTGGCCGCTGCCACACGCACGGTCGGCTTCTTATCCTGAAGTGCGCTCACTGCGGCTTTCTCTGCCTCCAAGTTCCCAGTTAAGAGGCCCAGGGATCTCACAGCTTTCGCCCGTTTTTCCGCGTTCTCGTTCTTCAGTCCTTCCCGCAATATTGCCCAAGCTTTCTCAGCAGTAGCCTGCGAAGTCGGTACTGCCGTATTGCCCGTCTCTTGTTTTGCCGCTGGTTCAGGAGCGGGAGCCTGCGCCAAAGCAGTAGTGCCGACTATGGCTGCTAAGCTCATGATTCCAGTTAGGACACGTTTCGACTGGCGACCCATCCAGGATTGTTTGCTCTTCATTTCCGTCTCCGCTTTGCTCGAAGAACTTGATGACTATACTTGAATGGGAGACGCTCCTGGGAAACGGGAAACCTGAGGGGCGGGCTACGACAGCTTAAATAGGACGATCAAACTGCACAACTGAAAGGCGTCTGAGCGGCATACTGCCACAAATGGGCACTCCCGTGAGCAGCCACACTACAATAATTCATATAACGTACATCTAAATTCCGGTGATTTCCACTTGTAACATCCCGATTCTTAGATTTTTCCGCGTCTCCCTGCGCCTGCTTAATGCATCCAAATGATTTCCTGGAACCTATCTATGAATTTCTTCGTAACCCTAGAAAACACTCTGACGGATTTTACGTCTATACACCATAAGGGTGGACGTCTATGTCAACGGAAGTGATCTCCATGCGGGAGCCGGATGAGGCGACTGTCTCAGAACGCATGCTTTTGTCGTCAGGCCGGTATGTAAGTTTTGGGCCGTTTCGGATTGACCAGCAGCGGCAGGAAGTGTCGCGGAATGGGTCCCGGCTGAAGCTGCAGGGCAAGGTTTATCAGATTCTGCTCACTCTCCTCGAGAAGCCGGGCGAAGTCGTCACCCGGGAAGAGTTGCGCATGCGCCTCTGGCCAGCCGATACGCACGTAAACTACGACGCCAACGTCAATACCACCGTTAACAAGCTTCGCCAGGCGTTGGGCGATTCCTCCGACAAGCCGCTCTACATCGAGACCATCCCGCGGAAGGGCTACTGCCTCCTGGTTCAGCCGGAGGTTTCCGACAAGGCCCCGCATCCTCACTTCGTCCCGAACGGCCACTCCGCTGATTCCGCCGCCGAAACTTCCCGGAACTCGGGCGTCTTCACATTTACAAAATCGGATGTTTGGATTGTGCTCGGTGTGATCGGTTTGATTCTTGTCGGAATGCTCTTGGGGGCCGGGATCACTCGGCTCTGGATTTCTCATGCGGCGCCGACGGTCCCTCGTGCCTTGACAATGATTTTCTCCAGCCCCTCAGCGACCACATTCTTCTAAATCCTCGTATTACTCTCTTGAGGTTTGGCCCGACCGGAACTCCGTCCACGGGCCCGCCTTCATGTCCCGCAAATACGGTTCTTCCCACGCAAACTCCGGATGCGCCGCGAGGAACGGCTTGGCCAGAAAATCACCACCGCACGGATGTCCCATGCGGGCCACGAACCGCATCTCTCTCGCCATTCTTGCATCCGTTGCCTTTCCTTGCACCGCTCCGCCGGGATAGTACGCTTGCCATTCCCACTCTTTCACGCCCCGCGGCGATCCATCCACATGCCCGCACAGCGTCCGCTCGTTCGGCTCTTCCTTTTTCTGGGCCGTGTCTTCGTGGTCGCCCAGCATCTTCTCCGCAAGCGCCACGTCGATCTTTCCCTTGTTTTCCGTCAGCAATTCCTCCCACCGCGCCCGCCGCGCGTTGGGCGAACTTGCCTTATTATTAGGATCAAATTCCGGCGTATCTTCCTTGAGCACTTTCGGGTCGCGCGCCCAGTTGGATCCCGCCAGCACGCCATCCTTTGTCCTCCACAATTTGTGCGCCTTTAATCCCAGTTCAAGCTGCGCAATTTCGCCGGTCTTTCGGTCGCCCAGCAGCCAGTCGTTGGCGTAGCCCCCATTGTTTCCATCCAGCATGATTTTTGCGTATTCGTCTATCAAGCCTGCATATTGCAGCGCCTTCCGTGCCCGCACAAATTCCGCCTTGCCGTTCGGGTCCCAGCCTTCAAACTGTGTGATCGTCGTTTCCGTCACCATCAGCCCGTCGCTGTTGATCCCGAAATCGTCGTCGCTTGCAATCACTCCCGGAAAACCATCCATCAGGATTCGGTAGCCATTCTTTGGCGCGATGTCGAACACGATCCGCCAGCGTTCGCCGTTTCGGTAACTCGTCCAGTTGTTATGCGCCATCACGATTTGCCCGTCTTTCGTCCAGCTTCCCGTAGCCACGAAAGCGCTGCAGTTCCCAGGGCTCTTCAGATTCGGCGCATTGGCCACTTTTTGTCGCTTGTTTAGCCACGGAACGTAATAATCCGGCAGTTCCTCGAATGCGTTGAACGCCACGATGTCATCGACATCCAGCTTCGAACCGGTGCGGGCTCGCAGTCCCTCAACGATCCCCTGAAGCTCCTGCTGATATTCCGCATCGATCTTCGGCCACAGCATTTCGCGCGCGGCTTTCCGGAAGAATTCCCAGTCGCGTTCGGTGGAATGCATCATTCCCGCGCTTACTGCCGCGAACCCGTCTTCAATTTCCGGCGCCAGCAGGTACCCGTGCTGATAGCCAACCGTGCCTGGATCGCCCTCGAGATGAACGTAGATCCAGCCGCCTTGTTCGAACCGCGATGCGGATTTCAGTCGTGGATCGCTTGCCGCTGCATGTTCCCGCGCCGCCGCAATCGTGACCACCACCGCGTCATTCGCAGACGCCGAAGCCTGCGCTGCGCTCCCCGCCCACCACAGCGCGGCTCCTCCCAGGATCACCAGCAGAACCGCTGCCGCCCGCCTCGTCGAATCCGCGCTCATCTTGCCTCCTGCTTTCCCGCGCCGTTTCTCCGCGTAAAAATCATACCGCGCGTCCGGCCCGCATCCAGCGTGAAACCTTTCACGCCTTGCTGTTGGTCCCTTTCGAACAGAATCGTGATTCGTGGTTCATTCATTTCAAATTTATCAGCCGCCGTCGCATCCACCGTAATCGGGGGAAGATTGCCGGTGTGCGCGGAGCCCCCTGCGTCCAGCAGTGCGACCACCTTCAGCTTGCCATCCACAATTCCGAGCCGGTACGCGACGTCCAATTCGTCGCTCCAATAATCGCCTTGGTAATTCTTAATCTGTTCCGGCGACAGCGAAACCGCCTTCTGTTCCTTGTCGCGCTTTTCCGGCGTTTCCTTACTTGCTTCTTTCGGCTTCATTAGGCCGGCCAGATACACGTCCGCGACCCGGTGTGCGCGGTTCGAGGGCCTCGCGCTTCCCAGATTGCACAAGCACGCCACAGAAAAGTGCTGCTCTGGAAAGCGCAGCAACTCCGCGCGGTATCCGCCCCAGGACCCGCCGTGGCTAACGGTATGCAGTCCGCGGTAGTCCTGGATGAACAATCCCTTCGCGTAGTCCAGCAGCTTGCCGTTGTTCAGTTTGCTCTGTTCCTGGATCTCCGCCAGGAACTCTTTGCCCCCCATCCGCCCGCTGTAGAAGTTTTCATCCCACTTCAGCAAATCCTCCACGGAGGTGTGCACTGCGCCATCTCCGGTTTGCTCGAAGTACGAGACGTTCATGCGAAAACCTACGCCATTTTCCTTGGGATCGTAGGCCAGCGCGCGGTTCGCGATCAGCGACGTGTGGTCGTCGCGAAACTGCGTGTGCGTCATCTCCAGCGGCGTGAAAATGTTCTCCGCCGCGAATTCCCGCAGCGTCTTTCCGCTCACGCGCTTTACGATCGCCGACAGCAGAAAAAATCCCGTGTTGCTGTAGAGCCAGTCGCTTCCGGGGGCAAAATTCAGGGCCTTCTGGCGAAGAATCATCTGCAGCGCGTCTTCATCCGTCGTTACGCCGTCCGTGTTGATTCCCGCCAGGTCCATCAGCGTAAGGTAATCGCGCAGCCCGCTCGTATGATTCAACAGATGAAGGATCGTCAGTTTTTGTCCGTAGTCCGGAAGTTCCGGAATGTATTTCCGGACTTCGTCGTTGACGGAAAGTTTGCCCTGCTTTTCCAGGAGCAGAATGCTCGCCGCCGTAAACTGTTTGGATGTCGAGCCTATGTCGAACACGCTCTGCGGCGTTATCGGCACGTTTTGTTCCACGTTCGCAAGCCCATATCCTTTGGAATAGATCATCTTGCCGCCGCGATAAACGCCCAGCGCGCATCCCGGCGAACCTGGTTTCGTCAGGTCCACGAAGATTTCATCGACCGCCACTGCCTTCTTCTCGTCGGCCGTATTCCCAGCCGCCGCAACCGAGCCGCTGAAAACAATCACGCTCGTCAGAAATCCTGCGCCAATCCTCCGGCCAATCGCCATTTCAGTCGCTCCGCACTCTGTTTCGCTGCCGAGTCTATACACTCCGCCGCGGCGTCTCAACAGTATGTCGTGTAAACTCCTCTCCTTGCCATGCTCACCGCCATAACGCGCGCCGTCAGCCCAGCCATCGTCCATTGCGAACTTTCCTTCATTGACCGCAAGCCCATCGATCTAGCCGTAGCCGAGGAACAGCACCACGCTTACGAGAAGCTGCTCGGTAAACTGGGCGCCCGCGTTATTTCGCTTCCCGCCGAGCCTGCTCTTCCCGACTCCATGTTTGTTGAAGATCCTGCCATCGTGCTCGATGAATTGGCGGTGATCCTGCCGCTCGGAACGGGAACTCGGCGTGGCGAAGCTCAGTCGCTCGCTCACGCTCTCGCCAAGTTTCGAAAGCTCGAATACGTATTTCTTCCCGGCACGCTCGAAGGCGGGGATGTCCTCCGCATCGGTCGAAAGCTCTTCGTCGGCCTTACGCGGCGCAGCAACGCCGAAGGCGTTCGCCAGCTCAGCGCCATTCTTGCGCCGCACAACTATGAAGTCATCGCCATTCCCGTCACCGGCTGCCTTCATCTGAAATCGGCGGTTACTTACATTGGCAGGAAGCAGGCGTCGGGTTCGCGAGCCACTTTTGCTTTCCTGCTCGCCAATCGTGCCTGGTTCGACACGGGACCGTTTACAGGGTTC
>Ga0209472_1000085_pt1 | contig 53548 bp, 51 predicted proteins | sample GraSoiAngelo_130_FD_185887 | JGI IMG/M metagenome (GOLD analysis project Ga0209472, IMG submission 185887) | Grasslands soil microbial communities from the Angelo Coastal Reserve, California, USA - 14_0929_02_20cm (SPAdes) (version 2) | ecosystem: Environmental > Terrestrial > Soil > Grasslands ... | reverse complement strand
GTCGCAGCAGCCCGAGGCGAGCTCGCGCGCCGCGCACTTTCGCTACGTGCTGCGCCTCGGCGACACGAGCCTCGTGCTGGGGCAGCGCCTCGGCGAGTGGGTGGGTCACGCGCCGGCCCTCGAGGAGGACCTGGGGCTCGCCAACCTCGCGCTCGACCTCATCGGACAGGCGCGGCTCTTCCTCACCTACGCGGGCGAGCTCGAGGGGCGGGGGCGTGACGAGGATGCGCTGGCATTCTTTCGCGATGCGCCCGAATTCACGAACCTGACCCTCGCCGAGCAGCCCAACGGCGACTTCGGCCACACCGTCGTGCGCCAGTGGCTCATCGACTGCTGGCAGCTCGAGATCTACGAGGCGCTGCTCGCCTCCACGGATACGCGTCTCGCGGCGATTGCCGCCAAGGCGCTCAAGGAGACCCGCTACCACCATCGCTTCAGCAGCGGCTGGCTCATGCGGCTCGGCGACGGGACGGATGAGAGTCACGCACGGGTGCAGCGCTCGCTCGACTCGCTCTGGCGCTTCACCTTCGAGCTGTTCGCGCCGGACGACGTCGATGAGCGGATGAGGCCGGCCGGCATCGCCCCGGCGCTCGCGGAGCCGAGCTCTCGATGGTCGAGTCGCGTCGACGAAGATCTCGCCGCCGCGACGCTCGTGCGGCCCGCGGCGGCGCCCTACCCCTGGCACGGCCGGCGGGGCGTGCACACCGAGCACCTTTCCCACATGCTCTCGGAAATGCAGCATCTGCAGCGCACCTACCCGGGCGCGCGCTGGTGAGGGCGGGCGTGGCGACGGTGATGGAAGGCGGCGTCAGGACGGAGCGCGAGGGGCGCTTGCGCTCGCTCCTCGCCCGGGTTGCGGACCCCGAGATCCCGGTCCTGAGCATCGTCGATCTCGGCATCGTGAGGCACGTTCGCCAGGATGCCGACGGGCGGTGGCGTGTCGGACTCACGCCGACCTACTCGGCCTGCCCCGCGACCGAGGCGATCCGTAGTGCGGTGCGCACCGCACTCGACGCGGAAGGTCTCACCGACGTGATTCTCGAGGAGGTGCTGTCGCCGCCCTGGACCAGCGCGTGGCTCACGAGCGAGGGACGGCAGAAGCTCAGGAGCTTTGGCATTGCGCCCCCGGAGGAGACGGTCGCAAGTCCCCGCCGCCTGTGGCAGGCGCCACTCGTGAGCTGTCCGCGCTGTGGGAGCCGCTCCACCGAGCGGGTGAGCGAGTTCGGCTCGACCCCCTGCAAGGCCCACTACCGCTGCAGCGCCTGCGGGGAGCCCTTCGACTACTTCAAGTGCCTCTGACCTCGAGCGCCGCCTCCGCTACCCAAGTGCCGCCGACATGCTGAGGTTCCATTCGCTCAGGGTTCTCGACATCTCACCCGACGCGGAGGATGCGGTGGCGATCTCCCTCGAGGTTCCCTCGGGGCTGCGCGAGGAGTACCGCGGGAGTCCAGGGCAGCACGTCGTGGTGCGCGTGGAGATCGCGGGCGAGGAGGCGCGGCGAACCTATTCGCTGGTGAATGCGCCCGGTGAGTGGCCGGTGCGCATCGTGCCGCGGGTTCACTCGCAGGGTCGCGTGTCGCGGTACCTGGCGGAGGAGCTGCGCTTGGGCGACCGGCTGGACGTGCTGCCGCCGAACGGCAGCTTCACGCCGCGGGAGGCGGGCGTCGCCGGCGGCGCCTATGCCGCCTTCGCCGCCGGTTGCGGCATCACGCCGGTGATGTCGGTGACGCGGGCGCTCCTCGCGCAGGGCGCGAGCTCGGTGGTGCTCTTCTACGGCAACACCGGCACCGGCCGCGCCATGTGCCTCGAGGAGCTGCTGGCGCTCAAGGATCGCCACCTCGGACGGCTGTCGCTGCACTTCGTGATGAGCCGCGAACCTCAGGAAGTCGAGCTCTACAACGGCAGGCTCGACGGCGCGCGCGTGCGGCAGTTCGCCACGACGCTCTTCCGGCCGCTCGAGGTGCGGGAGTACTTCGTGTGCGGTCCCGGGGACATGATCGAGCAGGTGAGCGGGGCGCTGCGCGGGCTCGGCGTCCCGGCGGGGCGCATTCATGCGGAGCATTTCACGGTCGCGAGCACGGCTTCCGACGCCGAGCGCCACGAGGCCGCGGCGCCTCCGGCGCCGGGCACGGCGCCACGGGACGCGGCCCCGGCTGCGGGTATGGCCGAGGTCACGATCCTCATGGACGGGCGCCGGCGCGCCTTCAGCATGAGAATGAACCACGACACCGTGCTCGAGGCCGCGGCGCGCGCCGGCATCGAGCTGCCCTTCTCCTGCCGCGCCGGGGTGTGCTCGACGTGCCGCACGAAGGTGGTTCGCGGGGAGGTGGAGATGGCGCAGAACTACGCGCTCGAGGACTGGGAGCTCGAGGACGGCTATGTGCTCGCCTGTCAGTCGCGCGTGAAGACTCCCTCGCTCGAGCTCGATTACGACGAGAAATGAGCGTGGCGCGGAGAAAAACGTGAGCTACCGGAACATTCTGTTCGAGACGGCCGACGGCATCGCCCGGCTGACCCTCAACCGGCCGGAGCGCCTCAACAGCTTCAACACCGAGATGCACGCCGAGGTGCGCGCGGCGCTCGCGAGCCTGAAAGACCAGCCGGCCCGCGTGCTGGTGATCACCGGCGCCGGGCGGGGCTTCTGCGCCGGCCAGGATCTGAACGAAAGGGCCGTGGCGCCGGGAGGCGCGCCGCCCGATCTGGCCGCCTCCATCGAGCAGAGCTACAAGCCACTGGTGCTCGCTCTGCGCTCCTTGGGCCTGCCGGTGCTTGCGGCCGTCAACGGGGTCGCGGCCGGGGCCGGCGCCAACATCGCGCTCGCCTGCGATTTAGTCATCGCGGCGCGCTCGGCGAGCTTCGTGCAGGCGTTCTCGAAGCTCGGTCTCGTTCCGGATTCCGGCGGCACCTGGTTCCTGCCGCGCCTCGTCGGCACGGCGCGCGCCATGGGACTCGCGCTCCTCGGCGAGAAGCTGTCCGCCGAGCAGGCCGCCGCCTGGGGACTGATCTGGCGCTGCGTCGAGGACGGTGAGCTCGCCGAAGTCGTGGACGCTCTGGCGCGACAGCTCGCCGCCGCACCGACCCGCGCCCTCGCGCGCACCCGGCAGGCCATCTACGAGGGCTGGAGCCGGACGCTCCCGCAGCAGCTGGACGTGGAGCGCGACTACCAGGGCGAGCTCGGGCACAGCGCCGACTATACGGAAGGGGTCGCGGCGTTCGCCGAAAAGCGCACGCCGCGCTTCACCGGGCGTTGAGGCCGGCGTGAGCACGCAGCGCAGTGTGAGGCTACCGACGTGAAAGACCCGGCGGACGCGGCCGATGCGGCGCAACGGCGGGCCGAGCGGGCCGGAGCCGCGCTCTTTGCGCGCGATCGCGCCTCGCAGACGCTCGGCATGCGCATCACGGGCATGCGTGCGGGCTGGGCGCGCGTGGCGATGACGGTGCGCGCCGACATGGTGAACGGCCACGCGGTCTGTCATGGAGGCATCGTCTTCGCGCTCGCCGACAGCGCATTCGCCTTTGCCTGCAACTCGCACAACGAGAGCACCCTGGCAGCCGCGGCCTCGATCGATTTCCTCGCGGCGGCGCGCGAGGGCGATGAGCTCACGGCCGAGGCGAGCGAGCTGTGGCGCAGCCGGCGCAACGGCCTCTACGAGATCATCGTCTCCAACCAGCGGGGCGAGCGCATTGCGCTCGCTCGCGGACGCTCCTACCGCGTGGACGGTCAAGTCGTGGGCGGGGAGTGACGAGCATGCAACTGCAGAGTTTCGTGGCGGGAAAGTGGCTTGCCGGGACGGGCGGCGGCGTCGCGCTGCGCGATGCCACCACGGGCGAGGTCATCGCCAGCGCGACCGCGGACGGCCTCGATACGAGGCTGATGCTCGAGCATGCGCGCGAGGTGGGCGGAGGGAACCTCCGGCGGCTCACTTTCCACGAGCGCGCGGCGCTCCTCAAGGCGCTCGCCCGCTACCTCACCGAGCACAAGGAGGAGCTCTACACGCTCTCCTATGCGACTGGGGCCACCAAGGGCGATTCGTGGATCGACATCGACGGCGGCATTGGCACGCTCTTCGTGTACGCGAGCAAGGGGATGCGGGAGCTCCCGGACAGCCGCGTGTACGTCGATGGTAGCGTCGAGGCGCTGTCCAAGAGCGGCGGCTTCGTGGGGCAGCACATCTGCACGCCTCTCGAGGGCGCGGCGGTGCACATCAACGCCTTCAATTTTCCGGTGTGGGGAATGCTCGAGAAACTCGCCCCGACGCTGCTTGCCGGCGTGCCGGCCATCGTGAAGCCGGCGACGCAGACCTGCTACCTCGCCGAGAAAGCGTTCAGGCGGATCATCGACTCGGCGATCCTGCCGGAAGGGTCGGTGCAGCTGATCTGCGGCGCAGTTGGGGACCTCTTCGAGCACCTCACCTGCCAGGACGTGGTGTCCTTCACGGGCTCGGCGGCGACGGCGCATAAGCTCCGCCAGCACCGGATCGTGCGCGCCAACGCGGTGCGGTTCACCTCCGAGACCGATTCGCTCAACTCCTCGATCCTCGGTCCCGACGCCGGGCCCGGGTCGCCGGAGCTCGACCTGTTCGTGCGGGAGGTCGTGCGCGAGATGACGGTGAAGGCGGGGCAGAAGTGCACCGCGATCCGAAAAGCCATCATCCCCGCGGCCCGGGCCGCGGACGTCCTCGACGCGCTGCGCGCCGCGCTCGCCAAGGTCATCGTGGGCGATCCGCGCCTGCCGAACGTCAGGATGGGACCGGTGGCCTCGCTAGGACAACGCCGCGAGGTGCTCGGGCAGCTCGGCAAGCTCACTCGCGAAGCCGAGGTCGTGTATGGCGAGGCAGGCCAGGCGCAGCCCCTCGGAGCCGATGCCGACCGCGGCGCCTTCCTGCCGCCGACGCTCCTTTATTGCCGGAATACGGCGGCGGCCAGGGCGATTCACTCGGTCGAAGCGTTCGGGCCGGTGTGCACGCTCGTTCCCTATGAGACGCCCGATGATGCGATCGAGCTCGCCCGGCGTGGTGGCGGGAGCCTCGCCGCCTCGGTCTTCAGCGCCGACGAGGCGGTCGCGGCGCATCTGGTGCTCGGCCTTGCGCCTTTCCATGGGCGCATCCTGGTCGTGAGTCGGAACTGCGCGAAGGAGTCCACCGGACACGGCTCGCCGCTCCCGCACCTCGTGCACGGCGGACCGGGGCGGGCCGGCGGCGGCGAGGAGATGGGCGGCATCCGCGGAGTCCTGCACTACATGCAGCGTACGGCGGTTCAGGGGACTCCGGATGTGCTCACGGCGGTGACCGGCCGCTGGGTCAAGGGCGCGCGCGAGCTCGACCCGGGCACACATCCCTTCAGGAAGCCCTTTGGCGCGCTCGCCATCGGCGACACCTTCACCTCCCCCGAGCGCGAGGTCACGGTGGGGGACATCGAGCGCTTCGCGCAGGTTTCGGGCGACAGGTTCTACGCGCACATGGACGAGGCCGCAGCGGCCCGCAATCCGCTCTTCGGCGGGCGCGTCGCGCACGGCTACTTCCTCATCTCGGCGGCGGCGGGCCTGTTCGTCGATCCCCCCTTGGGTCCGGTGCTCGCCAACTACGGGATCGACGGGCTGAGATTCCTGAAGCCGGTGAAGCCGGGCGATCGCATCCGGGTGCGCCTCACCTGCAAGGAGAAATCGCTCCGCCTCGGGGCGGGCTACGGCGAGGTGCGCTGGGACACGGCGATCAGCAACCAGAGCGGCGAGCCGGTCGCGAGTTACGACGTGCTGACGATGGTGAGCGAGAAGCCGGTTCCCGACGCCTAGGTCAGGTCACGCACGGAACCCTCGAGGTGAGCGAAAGGCGCCGCCCGCGCGCCGCAGGCAAGCCGCGCGGATCTAGAGCGAGCGCAGGAAGTAGATCAGGTCCTGCTGATCCTGAGCGCTCAGGGAAAAGTACGTCAGCGCCACCAGGGTCGCTTCGCTCCCCGCGCTGGCGTGCAGGCGGATCGCGTGAATCAAGTTGCTGGTCCGGCCGTCGTGCAGGAAGAACACGCGCTGCCCGACGCCCCACAGCGGGGCCGTACGGAATTCGTCCGGCCCCGCGCTCCCCTGCGTAATCCCGTCCGCCAGTGCCGCGCCCATGTGATGGACGAGCAGATCCGAGAACAGCCGCGCCGGCCGGTTCGACAGGGCGATGCTCGGCGTATCTTCATCACCGTCCGCGATTGCCGGGCCGGTGGCGAGCACCGGCGTGTGACACAAGCCGCAGCCCACCGCCGTGAACACGGCCGCGCCATGTTGAGTCGAGACGGTCGGCTGCGCCGGCACGGGCGGACCCAGCATGCGCATGAAATCGGCGAAACCTTCCATGTCCGACAACACTGCGGAATTCGGCGGCGTGAGGGCGCCGAACGTGGCCGTGTCGTTGGGTGTCATATTCCCGAGCCCCTGGCAGGCCGGGGTCTCGTCCCGCTCATGGGGAAAGATCAGGTTGGAAATGCCCATTTCGACGTTGTAGGCCTCGGCGGAGAACAGCAGCAGAGATTTGTTCTGGGCCTTCCAGCCGAAGCGCGTGATGGTGCCGTCATTGCCGCTGCGATTCGGGTGTCCCGACACGCCGAACAGCCGCTTGGGGAAGGCGTCGGCGCGGGCGTTGGCGAGGATCGCGGAATCGGGAATCGCCTCGATCAGACCCGCGCCCAGCAGCGGAGTCGGGATGCGATACACGATGTTGGGGTTTCCGCCCTGACCGGTGAGCCCATTCCCCGCCGGCGCAAAGCTCGGTTGCGCGATCAGGCAGCCGGCCGCGTCGCTGCGGTTAGTGACGACGAACAGATCGTGGACGCCGCCGTCGGAAACGAAGCGGGCCTCGCGGATCGGTCCGTTCGACACGATGAACCAGGGCACTGCGTTGGTCGCGCCATCGGCGTGGGCGACGGCGGGCAACGGATTGACGGAGGGACTGCTGCCACCGACGACGGGCTGTATGTGACAGGACGCGCAGGAATTCGAGTTGAAGCGCGGGCCGAGGCCGCTGTTGTCGCCGGTCGGACTGCGGACCATCTTGACCGCGGAGAAGCGCGCGAGGCCATCCTGAAAGAAGGCGAGCTCGTCGGCCGTCAGGCCTGCGAGCGGCGGCGGCGGACCGTTGTCGGTGCCTGCCTGGCGCACCCCGGGATCGATGACCTGTGCCACGGCCGCCGGCGCGGTCAACGCGCTCGAGGCGACCAACAGTGCGGCCAGCGCCGTGTGAATTGCCGTGTCGTGCAAGCGCATCGGTCGTCCCCCCATACACGAGTTCGTATGCGCGTTCTACGCGCCGTTCCCGCGAGCGTCGACGTGTCGTGTTGCCGAGACGCGGGCATAATCCCCGGCGCGTTGCAAATGAATCGTAAAAACAGCGGTGAACCCGATCTGTGCGGGAGCCGCATCGAGTCACAAGTTCGTTGAAGCAATCGCTCCGTCACGGGTCGACGCTTCAGTCACAGGCCGAACGTGCGCCAGATGCGAAGGATCGTGCGCTGCGAGACTCCGAGCGCTGCGGCGAGGCGCCGGCTGCTCCAGCGCGCACCGGCGGGCGCTCTCTCGTGCAGGGTCTTGGCGAGCACGGCCTCCACCAGCGCGTCGCTGATCGTGCGCGGGGCACCCGAGCGGGGATGGTCCGCGAGGCCCTGCACACCGTGCGCGAGGAAGCGCGCGCGCCATTTGCCGACGGTCTGCGGGGTGAGCTTCAGCCGTCTTGCGCTCTCTCGATTCGAGCACCCGGCGTGGCAACAGAGCACGATCCGGGCTCTGAGGGCGAGCGGCCGGCGATTGTCGCCCGCGCGCGCCCACCGCTCGAGCTGCTCCCGGTCGGTGTCTGCCAGGTTGAGGGACGTGAGTCGTGGGGCCATGGATAGCACGGGTACTCATTGACGCGCGTCGGGGCGAGCGGGTGGCGGCGCAGCTCATGGGGAGACCTGCGAAATCCGTGCCGCCATGCGGCGGTCGCGCCGTATGTCACTAAGCCATTGAAATGGCAGGCTTTTGCGGTAGGGCGGCGCTGCCGGTGAGGAGGAGTCAGGGGGGCACTGTCTTTCCGAGCCAACGACTCGCGCCCGGTTCTCGCTCAAGCTTTTGATTTTCAAGGAACGCGCATGTCGCCGGGGACGGACGGTTAGACCCCCGCGGGCGTGATGCGAAACGCGTGTCCGCGCGTCGACACCGCCTTCACCAGCGTCCACACCGCATCGCCCGCGCGCAGGTTGAGGGCCTTCTGCGCGTGGTGCGTGATGCGCGCGAGCACCGTCTCCCCGCCCACGTCGAGCCTCACCAGCACCTGCCCGTAGTCATCGTTCGAGATCGCGGTCACGGTGCTCGCGATCGCGTTGCGCACCGAGAGGCCCTGCACCGGCTGCGCCGCGAGAATCACGTCGCGCGCGAGGATCTGCAGGCGCACGCGCGAGCCGACCGGCGCGCCTCGCACACTGACCTGCACCGTGCCGCGGCCGACGCTGAGATCGGCGCTGCCGTGCTCGGGATCGACGCGCGTGACCACGCCCTCGAGCACCGCGCCGACGAGATCCGGTCCCACGATGCTCTGCAGCTCCGGCCGCAGACTCAGCTCGCTCACCGGTCCCTCCGCCAGCATTCGGCCGCCGTCGAGCAACACGAGGTGGGTGGCGAGACGCAGCACCTCGTCGAACTGGTGGCTGACATACACCATGGGAATCGCGAACCGGTCCCGCAGCGCTTCGAGATACGGCAGAACCTCCTCGCGGCGCGCGGCGTCGATCGAAGCCAGCGGCTCATCGAGCAGCAGCAGGCGAGGCTGGGAGAGCAGCGCCCGCCCGAGCGACACCCGCTGGCGTTCCCCTCCCGAGAGCTGGCGGGGCCGGCGCTCGAGGAGCTGCGCGAGCCCCAGGAGCGAGACCACTTCGTCGAAGCCGACGACCTGCGGCGCCGCCCGCGCGCGCTTCTCGCCGTAGCGGAGGTTCCCCGCGACCGTCAGGTGCGGGAACAGCCGCGCATCCTGGAATACGTACCCGATGCGACGGCGCTCCGCCGGCACGGCGATGCCGGCGCGGCTGTCGGTGAGCACCTCATCGTCCAGGCGCACCTCGCCGGCGTCGGGTGCGAGGAGGCCGGAGATCATGTTGACCAGCGTCGTCTTGCCGCTGCCCGAGCGTCCGAAGACCGCCGTGATGCCCGGCGTCGGCGCGGCGAAGGACGCCTCGAGAGTGAACTCGGGGCGCTTCCTGACGACCGCGACCTTGAGCACCGGTTATGGCCCCAGCAACCGCCGCACGCGGCGCACCAGGAGCTCCGCGGCGAGGAGTCCGGCGAGGCCGAGCGCGAACGACAGCAGCGCGAGCCGCAGCGCGAGCGCATCGCCCGTCGGAGATTGCATCGCCGTGTAAAGAGCCAAGGGCAGCGTGCGCGTCACCCCCGGGACGTTGGACGCGAAGGTGATGACGGCGCCGAATTCCCCGAGGCCGGCCGAGAACGCCGTGACCGCGCCCGCGAGGATCCCGGGCAGCATCAGCGGCAGCGTGATGGAGACGAAGCGATCGAGCGCAGAGGCGCCGAGCGTGCGCGCCGCCTCCTCCAGTCCCCGATCGACGTTCTCCAGTGAGAGGCGGATCGCCCGCACGAGCAGCGGGAAGGTCATGACGGCGGTGGCGAGCGCGGCACCCGCGGTCGTGAACGCGAGCTCGATGCCGAAATGAGCCCGCAGCCAGCCGCCGATCGGGCCGCGCACTCCAAAGAGGATCAGCAGCACGTAGCCCACGGCCACCGGGGGCAGCACGAGCGGCAGATGCACGAACGCATCGAACAGCATGCGTCCCGGAAAGCGCGCGCGGGTGAGGAGCCAGGCGATGAGCACCGCGAACGGCAGGCTGAAGGCGACGCTGCGCAGGGCGACTTCGAGGCTCAGGCGCAGGGCATCGAGCTCGGCGGAGCTTGGCACGGTCGGCTCAGAGGAGCGTTACGAACAACCCGGCGGCGCCGCCGATCAAGAGCGCCAGCACCATGTCGTAGCGCATCCTTCCGAGCTGCAGCCACAGGGTGACACTGGTGGTCAGCGCGACGAAGAACACCACCGCGTTCGACGTCCCGATCGCATAGCGAGGCGTCACGCCGCGGGCGATCATGGTCGAGGTCACGATCGTGCCCCAGCCGCCGCCGATGTGCGCCGGCACGTGGGCGAGCAAGGTCGCTCCGAGCATTCCGCCGAGGACTCCCGGGAGCAGGAGCGAGAAGAATATCCGACGATCGATGTTGCGGAACCAGGCGTGGGAGGCGCTCGAGACGCCCGCGGTGACCATCTCCGCGGCGGAGAAGCCGACCGCGACCGGCCACGGGACGTCGGGTGAGACCGCCATGTGCTCCCCCCGTATCCGGGCTCAGGCGACCAGACCCGCCTCGAGCGTAACGGGGGGATGCTCGGGCGGGCGGGGCACGTGTGCGGCGAGGCCCTTCTGCTCGAGCCACTCGCGATTGAAGAGGCGCGACTGGTACCTGGCCCCGCCGTCGCAGAGCACCGTCACGATGGTGTGCCCGGGCCCGAGCGAGCCGGCCACCTCGACCGCGGCGGCGACGTTGATCCCGCTGGTGCTGCCGAGGAACAGGCCCTCCTCGTACAGCAGCCGGTAGACGTGCCGCACCGTCTCGGCGTCCTCGATGTGCACGGCCTCATCGATCGGCGCGCCCTCGAGATTCTTCGTGACGCGACCGATGCCGATCCCCTCGGTGATCGAGCCGCTGCCGGTCGCCTTGGGGGTGCCGCTGCGCACGTACTCATAGAGACTGCTCCCCGGCGGGTCGGCGAGCACGCAGCGCACCGCGCGCCGCCGCGACTTCAGGTACTCCGCGACCCCTGCGAAGGTGCCGCCGGTGCCGGAGGCGGCGACGAAGGCATCGATGCGCCCGTTGGTCTGCTCCCAGATCTCGGGTCCCGTGGTGCGCGCGTGGGCTTCGCGGTTTGCGGTGTTGTCGAACTGGTTGGACCAGATGGCGTTGGGGAGCGAGGCGGCGAGCCGCTTCGCGACGTGCTGGTACTGGTTGGGATTGCTGTAGGGAACCACCGGTACCTGGTGGACCTCGGCACCGAGCATCGCGAGCAGCGCGTACTTCTCCGGCGACTGGTTGTCGGGCATGACGATGACGCAGCGGTAGCCGCGCGCATTGCAGACGTGAGCGAGGCCGATGCCGGTATTGCCCGCGGTGCCCTCGACCACCGTGCCTCCCGGTGGGAGCGCACCCTGCCGCTCGGCCTCCAGAACGATGGCGCTCGCGGCGCGGTCCTTGACCGAGCCGCCGGGATTCATGAACTCCGCCTTGCCGAGGATCTGACAGCCGGTCTCCTCGCTCACCCGCTTGAGCAGAATGAGGGGCGTGTTGCCGACCGCGCCGACGAAGCCGCTGGCGGCGTCGCCGGCCGGGGCGCGCTGCGCGCTCACGCCGGGACTCCGGGCGCGCTCGCCCGGGGGAGCGGTGTGGCTCCCGCCTCGGTGGCGGCGAAGGCCGCCACGTCGCCGAGTATCAGAATCGAGGGCGGCTCGATCCGGTGCGCCCGCGCGAGCGCGACGATGTTCGAGAGCGTGCCGCGCAGGATCCGCTGCCCGGGCAGCGTCGCCCGCTCGATGATGGCTGCGGGATGCCCCGCGGCGGCTCCCGCGGCCTCGAGTCTCGCCACGATGTCCGGTAGCTGAGCCACACCCATGTACACGACCACGGTGTGCTGCGGGTTCGCGAGAAAGCGCCAGTCGGGCAGGGCGCCGTCGCTCAAGCGCCCGGCGATGAGCGTGACACTGCTCGCCAGCCCGCGATGGGTGAGCGGCAGCTCCGCGGCGGCGGCCGCGCCGAGCGCTGCGGTGATCCCGGGCACCACGGTGCAGGGGATGCCGTGCGCCGCCAGCACCTCGATCTCCTCCCCGCCGCGTCCGAAGACGAGCGGGTCGCCGCCCTTCAAGCGCGCCACGCGCTTGCCCTCCCGGGCGAGGCGCAACAGCAGCTCGTGGATGCGCTGCTGCGGATCCTCGTCCCCGGACTCCTTGCCGACGTAGATGCGCTCCGCGTCGCGCCGCGCGCGCTCGAGCACCGCCTCGCTCACCAGCCGGTCGTAGAGGATCACATCGGCCTGCTGCAGCAGCTGCAGCGCGCGCAGCGTGAGGAGGTCGGGATCGCCCGGGCCGGCGCCGATCAGGTATACCTCGCCCAGCCTTGCGACCGCGCCGACGGTGAGCTGCGCGGCGAGGAGCTCGCGCCCGAGCGCCCGCTCCGCCTGTGCGGCGTCCCCGCGCAGCAGCTGCGTGGCGACGGGACCCGAGGCGACACGCTCCCAGAAGCCGCGACGGGCGAAGGCGCGGAGCGCGCGGTGCACGCTCCGGCGCTGCGCGCCCATGAAGCGCGCGAGCGCGCCGAGACGCCCGGGAAGCAGCGCCTCGATCTGCTCGCGCACGCGCCGCGCGAGCACCGGCGCATGTCCGCCCGAGCTCACCGCGACGACGATCGGCGAGCGATCGACGATCGCCGGAAAGATGAAGGTCGAGAGCTCGGCGTCATCGACGACGTTGACCGGCACGCCCCGCTCGCGCGCGCGGGCTGCGACGCTTGCGTTCGTGGCGCGATCCGCGGTGGCGGCGACGACGGCGACGGCTCCCGCGAGATGCTCGGGCGTGAACTCTTCGGCAATTTGCCGCAGCTCGCCGCGTGCGGCCTGCTGCGCGAGCTCCGCGTGCACGCCCGGCGCCACGACGGTCACGCGGGCGCCCGCCCTGCGCAGCCACGCCGCCTTGCGCAGCGCAACCGTCCCGCCGCCCACCACCACGACGGGATGGCCATCGAGGCGCAGGAAGACCGGCAGGTAATCCATGGCGGCGGCCGCCGCGCTCAGGCGGGCAGGGCCGCGGGAGGCACCCTCGGATGCAGACCGCATTCACGCGTCTCCGGTTGCTCCCACCACCAGCGACCGGCGCGGCGGCTCTCGCCCGGTTGAATCGCGCGCGTGCACGGCGCACAGCCGATGCTGGGGAACTGTCGATCGTGCAGCCGATTGTACGGCAGCCGCCGCGCGCGGATGTACTGCCACACCTCGGCCTCGGTCCACTCGAGCAGAGGGCTCACCTTGTACAGGCCGTGCTCGGCGTCCCACTCGACGGCCTCGGTCGCAGCGCGTGCGGCCGACTGCTCGCGCCGCAGGCCGGTGATCCAGCCGTCGTACCCGGCGATCGCGCGCTTGAAGGGCTCGACCTTGCGGATGCGGCAGCATTCGAGGCGTGCCTCGAGGCTGTGATAGAAGCCGTTCACGCCCTGGCGCGCGACCAGCCGCTCGAGCGCCGCGGCGTCCGGGTAGACCACCCGGATCGCGCGCCGGTAACGGCGCTGCAGCTTCTCGAGCAGCTCATGGGTCTCCTCGTACAGCCGCCCGGTATCGATGCTGAACATGTCGATCTCGGGCAGCTGCGTCGCGATGATGTCGGTGAGCACCATCGCCTCGGCGCCGAGGCTGTTCGAGTACACGAGGCGCCCGTGGCGGGCGAGGGCGGCCGCGAGCTGCGCGTGCACCGCCGCCGCCTTCCGTTCGAGCCCGAGCGCCGCCAGCTCCGCCATGATGGGGCCGACTATAACGAGGCCGCGCCGCCTCCTTGAACGAATGATTGCTTCTTTAGGGCTGCGCGCCGGTTATGGAACGGTCACAGATAGGTGCCGGTTGAGTTAGTCTTGGGAGAGCATGAAGCTCCACCAGTTGCGCTACCTCGCCGCCGTCGCCCAGAGCGGGCTCAATATCACGGCCGCAGCGCACAAACTCCACACCTCGCAGCCGGGGGTGAGCAAGCAGATCAAGCTCCTGGAGGACGAGCTGGGCTTTCAGGTCTTCGTGCGCGAGGGGCGCAATCTCACCCGCATCACCCCCGCCGGGCAGCAGGTGATCGAGCGGGCGCTGAAGATCCTGCAGGAGGCCCAGAGCATCCGCGACCTCTCGACGGAGCTGCGCGACGAGGGGAAGGGAAGCCTCTCGATCGGCACCACCCACACCCAGGCGCGCTACGTGCTGCCCAACGTGATCCGCCAGTTCCGCGAGCGCTATCCGCAGGTGCGCCTGAACCTCCACCAGGGCACCTCCGAGCAGATCGCGGAGATGGTGGCGGGCGATCGCATCGACTGCGCCATCGCGACGGGCTCCGAGGCGCTGTTTGCGGAGCTGACGCTGCTGCCCTGCTATCGCTGGTATCGCACCGTCATCGTGCCCCGGGGGCACGCGCTCGCCAACGGCGCGCGCTTGAGCTTCAAGGCGCTCGCCGCCTACCCGCTCATCACCTATACGTTCAGCTTCACCGGGCCCTCATCGCTTCACGAGGCGTTCGCCAAGGCGGCGCTGACCCCCAACATCGCGATTACCGCACGCGACGCGGACGTGATCCAGACCTACGTGCGGCTCGGTCTCGGTGTGGGCATCGTCGCGCACATGGCGGTCGATGAGGACGATCCAGACCTCGCGGGGGTCGACGCCTCGCACCTGTTCGCCGCGCACACGACCTGGATCGGTTTTCGCCGCGGCACACTGCTCCGCAAGTACATGTACGACTTCGCGCAGCTGCTCGCGCCCCACCTCGACCGGCGCCTCATCGAGCGCGCCCACCGTGCCGCCTCCGCCGATGAGGTCGCACAGCTCTTCGCCGACATCGCGCTGCCGCTGCGCTAGACAGTGGCCACGCCGCGCGCTGCAGCGCGGCCGCTCAGGCCGAGAGGCCTTCTTCAGCCGGGCCGGGACGAGAAACGTTGCCTGCGAAGGGCCACTTCGGGTGAGCCGCCCTGGTAGGCGACGTCATAGCGATCGAGCGCCCGGCGGGCCGCGTCGGGGTCCTCGTTCTGAGCGAGCTCGATCGCATCGAAGCCGCAGCGCGCGAGCAGGAACACCTGGTCCTGACGGACCCCGGCCCCGACCGCCCGCAGCTCGCCACGGAATCCCAGTCGCTCGCGCAGCAGCCTTGCGGCCGAGTAGCCGCGACCGTCACTGGGAGTGGGGAATTCGACCGCGACGAGATCGAGGCGCGGCAGGTCGGCTGCGAGCTCCTCCACCGGATCCACCGAGCTCAAGCGCACGCCGAGGCGGCCGCGCCACCGGCGCCAGCGCTCGGGGTCCTTGCGCAGCTCGACGAGCGGCACGATGAGAGCGCTGCCTTCCTCGGCGCCCTCGCCGAGGTGGCGCCAGTCGTCCGCGACGATCTCACGCCGCCGCAGGATGCGTCGCATAGGCGCCCTCCCGGAACGGCTCGAGACCTACGCGGCGCAGCGTATCGATGAAGCGCTCGCCGTCGGCGCGCAGCGCCCGATACGCCTCGACGATGCGCTCGATGGTCGAGGCGACTTCGCTCTTCGGCACCGACGGGCCGATGACCTCGCCGAGCGCGGTGAAGCCGTTCGCCGAGCCGCCGAGCGAGATCTGGTACCACTCCTCGCCGCGCTTGTCGACGCCGAGGATGCCGATGTGGCCGACGTGGTGATGGCCGCAGGCGTTCATGCAGCCGGACATCTTGATCTCGATGTCGCCGAGGTCGTAGAGATAGTCGAGATCGTCGAAGCGCTCCTGGATCTGCCGGGCGACGCCGAGCGTGCCGGCGTTCGCGAGCGAGCAGAAATCCAGCCCGGGGCAGGCGATCATGTCGGTGAGCGTGCCGATGTTGGGCATGGCGAGCCCGAGCCGTTCGAGCTCGAGCCATGCCTCATACAGATCCTTCTGCCGCACGTCCGCGAGCAGCAGGTTCTGGTTGTGGGTCGTGCGGATCAAGCCGAAGCTCACGCGCTCGGCGAGCGAGGCGACCGCATCCATCTGGTCCGAGCTCATGTCGCCCGGGTTGTGCCCGTGCGCCTTGAGCGCCACGAACACGGCGCGATAGCCGGGGACGCGGTGAGCGCGGGTGTTGTAGCGATACCAGGCTTTGAAGCGCGGCTCACGGCCGCTCGTGGCATCGAAGTCCTCGAGGGTCTCGTAGGGCTGCGGCCTGAAGAAGCCGCGCACCCGCTCGACTTCCGCGGCCGGGAGAAGCGGTGACGAGTCCCGCGAGAGCCGCCACTCCGCCTCGACCTGCTCGCGGAAGCGCTCGATGCCGAGCGACTTGACGAGGATCTTGATGCGCGCCTTGTTGAGGTTGTCGCGCCGGCCGTGACGGTTGTAGACGCGCAGGATCGCTTCGAGATACGAGAGCAGACCGGGAAGCGGCAGGAAGTCCCGGATCACCTGCCCGATGATGGGAGTCCGCCCGAGGCCCCCGCCCACCAGCACGGTGAAGCCGATGCTGCCCGCGGCGTCGCGCGTCAGGTGCAGCCCGATGTCGTGCACCTCGGAGGCGGCGCGGTCCTCGGGCGAGCCGGTCACCGCGATCTTGAACTTGCGCGGCAGGTAGGTGAACTCGGGGTGGAGCGTGGCCCACTGGCGGATGATCTCGCAGTAGGGACGGGGATCATCGACCTCGTCGGGGGCGATGCCGGCCAGGTGGTCGGCGGTGACGTTGCGCACGCAGTTGCCGCTCGTCTGGATCGCGTGCATCTGCACGGTGGCGAGCTCGGCGAGGATGTCGGGCACGTCGGCGAGCTTCGGCCAGTTGAGCTGCAGGTTCTGCCGCGTCGTGAAGTGGCCGAACCCACGGTCGTAGCGGCGCGCGATGTCGGCGAGCTTAGCTAACTGGCGCGCGGCGAGGAGTCCATAGGGGATCGCGATGCGCAGCATCGGAGCGTGGCGCTGGACGTACAGCCCGTTGCGCAGCCGCAGCGGGCGGAACTCGTCCTCCGAGAGTTCCCCGGCGAGATGGCGCCGCATCTGGTCGCGGAATTCCGCGACCCGCCGATCGACGAACGCCTGATCCAGTGCGTCGTACTGGTACATGCCGATCGACTATAGGCGCGCCCCTTCGGGCCTCTAAATACCGTGTGGTTAGGTGCACCTCTTTCTGGGGTTATGAGCCTATGCAACACTTGCCCCGGCGGCCCATGAGGGGCCTCGAGACTTTCGGGAGGCGCACGTGGCGGGACTGTATTTCGAGGAATTCGAGGTCGGGCGGCGCTTCGAGCACCTGGTGCGCCGCACGGTGACCGAGACCGACAACCTGCTCTTCAGCGCGCTCACCATGAACCCGGCTGGCCTGCACCTGGACGCCGAGTATGCGAAGCGCACCCCCTTCGGTGAGCGCATCGTGAACAGCGTATTCACGCTCGGGCTCCTGGTCGGCCTCTCGGTGTACGACACCACCTACGGCACGACGCTCGGGAACCTCGGTTGGGAAGAGGTGCGCTTCCCGAAGCCGGTCCTGATCGGCGACACGCTGCGTGCGGCGACCACGGTGGTCGGGAAGCGCGAGAGCCAGTCGCGCCAGGACTCGGGCGTCGTCGTCTTCGAGCATCGCGCCTTCAACCAGCGCGACGAGGAGGTCGCCTCCTGCCGCCGCGCGGCGCTGATGCTGAAGAGGCCGGCGGCTTGAGCGGCGCGGCTCAATCGGCGCCGCTCCGCTCGCTGCTGTTCGTTCCGGGGGACAGCGCGGCCAAGCAGGAGAAGGCGCTCGCGGGTGAGGCCGACGCGCTGATCCTCGATCTCGAGGACTCGGTCGATCCGGCGAATCTGCCGGCCGCACGCGCTCGCGTGGCAACGCTCCTCGCCGCAAGGCGAGCCGGCGACGCGCCGGAGCTGTGGGTGCGGGTGAATTCGCCCGCGAGCGGCCTCATGCTCCCGGATCTCGAGGCGCTGAGCGGCACACGCCTTCCCGCGGGGCTGGTGCTGCCGAAGATCTCCGCGGCCGAGGAGATCCTCGCCGCGGCGGCCCTCCTCACCGGGCTCGAGCGGCGGCTCGGTGTGGCCGAGGGCCGCACCCGGCTCCTCATCCTGGGTACCGAGACACCCCGGGGGCTTCTCGCCCTGCCGCACTATCCGGCGGTGCTCGAAGCTGCGCCCGCGACGCTCCGGCGACTCGCGGGACTGACCTGGGGCGCGGAGGACCTGAGCGCGGCGCTCGGCGCGCTCGGCAAGCGGGAGGAGGGCGGCGCACTGACCTTCACCTTCCAGCTGGCTCGCAGCACGTGCCTCCTGACCGCGGCGGCCCTCGGAGTGCAGGCGATCGACGGGGTGCACACTGACTTTCGCGACACCGGGAGTCTCGAGCGCGAGCTCGCGAGTGCCCGCCGGGACGGATTCACCGGCAAGCTCGCGATCCACCCGAATCAGCTCGCCGCCATCAACGGCGCGTTCACGCCGAGCGAGGCGGAGTGCCAGCACGCGCGACGCGTCGTGGCGGCGTTCGCGGCTGCACCGGGCACGGGGGTCGCGAGCCTCGATGGCCAGATGATCGATCGGCCGCACCTCGTCCAGGCGCAGCGCGTCCTCGCCGCCGCGCAGCGCATCCTCGCCGCCGCGCCGCGCAAGGGGCGCGCTTGAGAATCACTTCGGCGCGTCGAGCGCGAGCAGATCCTCCGGGGTGTCGATGTCGAGCGCCGCGCTCGGCATCGTCACGCGCACGAGGCGCTCGGTGCTGCGCCGCAGCAGCACCCGCGCACCCGCATCGCCGCGCAGCTCCGCGAGCTCGCGGAACACGCTGCGCGGAAAGATGGCCGGCACGCCGGTGATTCCGGCATAGAGCGCGGCGGCGATGTACTGCGGCTGCTTGCGCCAGGCGCCGGCGAGGCGCCTCAGGTCTTCCGCCGTGACCGCCGCCTGATCCGCGAGCAGCAGCAGGACGCCGGTGCACGCGGGGGGGAGCCGCGCCACCCCCGCGCGGATCGAGCTGGCGAGGCCCTCGCGCCATTCGTGATTGATGACCACCGAGCCCGGTGAATGGCGAAGGAGCGGGGCGAGCTCCGCGGCGCCTGCGCCCAGCACCACGATGAGAGCGTGCCCGGTGACCTCCGCCGCGCGCGTCACCGCGGCGTGCAGGAGCGGGCGGCCGGCGACCCGAATGAGCTGCTTGGGCGATCCGAAGCGCGTCGAAGCACCCGCCGCCAGCAGCACGGCATAGAGACCGTCACCCGCGCGGCCGCCGCCCTTGGATCCGGGCACGGCTAGGAGTCCCGCGCCGGCGGCGGCCCGGCGAGTGAGGCGCCCGGGGGCAGCGTCGCACTCACGCGCTGGTAGCGCCGCCGTTCCTCGAGGATCGAGTCGGCGTCGATGCCGCCGACGAGCCGCCAGTCGCCGATGTGCGCGTGCCGCGCGAGCAACGCCTCGAGCGCGTCGCGGCGCGCGCTCCACACGGTGTTGAAGAACTGCACGAACTCCTGCCAGCTCTTGTGCGCCCCGCGCGGCGGCGAAGCGGCAACCGGCTCCGCGAGCGCCGCTTCGAGCCTCGCGAGCGCCTCACGGCTGCGGCCGGGCCGCGAGAGCGCCTCGTCGACCGCACGCCGCGCGCTGTGCCCGCTCGGCAGCCGCGCATGCCACACCTCGGCGAGGCGCTGGTCGCGCTCCTCGAACCGGGCGAGGTCCCACACGAGGTAGTCGACGCAGGCCTGCCGGAACTGAACGAGCGGCGAGCCGCCGCCCAGAGCCTCGGGAGCCGCGCGCCCGAGCGCGCTCGCGCAGGCGTTGGCCACGGCGCTCGCGTGCTGGCGCTCCGTGGCCAGCTGTTCGCGAATGATCTCTGTCTCGTTCATGGGTCGCGCTCGAAGCGGCTTTCACCCGGCCCGGGAGACCGCCACGGCCGGCGTGGCCGCGGCGGCGTCGACGGTGGCGGCGGGTCGATGCAGATGCGCATGCAGCTCGGCGACGATCGCGAGCGCAATCGACTCGGGTGAACGGCCGCCGAGCGGCAGACCGACCGGCGCACGGAGCCGTCCGCGCAGGGCGTGCGCGGCCGTCCCGAGATCGGACAGCAGCTTCTCGCGACGGGCGGCGGGGCCGAGGAGTCCGACATAGGCAATCCCGGTGGCCGCGAGCGCGCGCAGGTAGGCCAGATCGGACGGCAGGTGATGGCTCATGACGACGGCGGCGGCGAACCGGGACAGGTCGAGCGCCGCGGGCAGCGCATCGGGGCGCGCCAGAATCACCCGCTCGGCGGCCGGGAAGTGCGAGGCGACCGCGTACGCCGGTCGGTGGTCGACCAGCGTCACTCTCCAGTCGAGGCGGGCGGCGAAATCCACCACCGGCACCGCGTCGGGTCCGGCTCCGAGCAGCAGGATCCGCGGCGGCAGGGAAAGCGGCACGACCAAGAGCTTCCACGACGGGTGCTGTCCATCCACCCAGGCGACCCGGCCCTCACCGACCGCGCGCTCGAGCGCCGCCCGCACGGCCGGCGTTTCGAGCCGAGGGTGCCTTGCCCCGTCCCGCCGGGCACCATCGGCGGGCAACGTCAGGGTTCCGACCGGAAGGTCCGAGCCCGCCGACTCGATCACCACGCCGAACGCGGTCGCCACATGCTGCTCGAGCGCGCCGGCGAGATGGGTAAGCGGTTGCCAGTCGTTGTCCGGGCCCGCCCGGAGCAGCAGGATCTGCATTGCGCCCTCGCACCCGAGTCCCAGTCCCCACAGCGGGTCCTCCCGCTCCCGGAGGTCGTACTGCACCGTGCGGGGCTCGCCCGTGCGGATCACGGCGCGCGCGTGCTCGCGCAGATCGGCCTCGAGACAGCCGCCGGAGAGGAGCCCGGCGTATTCGCCGTCGGCGGCGATCAGCATGAGGGCCCCCGCCTTGCGATAGGTCGAGCCGGCGGTATGCACGAGCATGCCGATGGTGAGCGCCCGGCTGGCGGCGCGCTCACGCCGGAACAGGGGCAATAGCGGTCCTAAGGATGTTTCCACGCGCGGCCCATTATGCCAGCGCACCCTGCACGCGCCGTGCGCGCACCCTGCATTCGCCGTGCGCGCACCCTCTGCCGCGGCGTGCTCTGGTATTTGCGTGGGGGACGCGTCGGCGCTTTAATTCTACTCATGATTAATAAAGTCGCAGCAAGCCTGGCCGCGCCGCCTCGGCCGGCCGCCTCCCCGCTGGAACGGGAGCCCGCCCCGAGCGCACCCCGCAGGCGGCGCGGACGCGGACGCCCGAAGGGCGGGAGCGCCGGCAACGTGCGCGAGCGGCTGCTCGCAGCCGCGCGCGAGCTCTTTCTGCGCTACGGCTACCGCGCCGTCTCGAGCCGCCAGATCGGCGCCGCCGCCGGCGTCAACTTCGCGCTGATCCGTTACTACTTCGGCGGCAAGCCGGGGCTCTACCGGGAGATCCTCCAGAGCGTGCTGCCGCCGGATGTGGGCGGAATGTTGGGCGCTCCGCAGGAGGGCGGGCGGGAGCTGAGGCTCCCGGACATCCTCAGCCACATGACCCGGGTGTGGGCCGGCAACCCCTGGATCGCCGGCTTCGTGCTGCGCGAGGTGCTCACGCCCGGGGGGCCGATGCGCGCCATGTTTCTGCGTGAATTTCCCGAGCGCCTGGCTCCGCTCGCCGAGCGCGCGCTGCGCGCGGAGATGGCGCGCGGGGCGATCCGCTCCGACCTCGATCCGAGGCTGTTGGTATTGTCGGTGGTGAGCCTGGCGATCTTTCCCTTCCTCGCCTTTCCGCTGACCAGCCGGGTGTTCGGCGTGCGCAACGACGAGGAGTTCGTGACGCGCTTCCTGCGGCATACGCAGGCGCTGCTCTCCTCGGGCGTTGCCCCCGCCGCGCCTGCGGGCGTTGCGCGCGCGCAGGCGCGTCAGTAGAGTCGCAGGGCGATGCTCAACCCCGCTCCCTGGGTCGTGCACAAGTTCGGGGGCTCGAGCGTCGCAGACGCCGACTGCTTCCGTCGAGTCGCGGCCATTCTCGAATCCGCCCCGGCAGGGCGCCTCGGCGTGGTGCTGTCGGCGTGCCGCGGCGTGACGGATGCGCTGCTCGGCCTGGTGGCGCTGGCCGAGCGCCAGGACAAGGCCTTCCGCGAGGAGCTCACGCAGCTGCGCGTGCGCCACGCGGGGATCGCGACGGAGCTGCTGACAGCTGGCGCCGCGCAGTCTTACCTTGCCGGTCTCGACCGCGACTGCCACGACCTGCTCGGGGTTTTGCACACGGTCAAGCTCACCCGCGCGGCCGCCCACAGCGTCCGCGATCTCATCGCAGGCTACGGCGAGATCTGGTCGACACGGCTGTTCCAGAGCTTCTTTGCGCAGCACGCTCGGCGCGCGGGCGCGGTCCAGTGGCTCGATGCACGGCGGGTGGTGGTCGCGCAGTGGGGCCCGCTCGGCCCGGGCATCCAATGGGCCGAATCGCGCGCCAAGCTCGCCGCGCTGGTGCCGTCCGACTTCAACGGAACCCTCATCGTCACCGGCTTCATCGCCTCCAACACGAAGGGCGTGCAGACCACGCTCGGGCGTAACGGCAGCGATTTCTCCGCTTCCATCTTCGGGGCGCTGCTCGGCGCCTCCGAGATCCACATCTGGACCGATGTCGACGGCGTGCTCTCCGCCGACCCGCGCCGCGTGCCTGACGCGACGGTGATCGACTCACTCTCCTACAGCGAGGCGATGGAGCTCGCGTACTTCGGCGCCAAGGTGATCCACCCCCAGACCATGGCACCGGCGGTCAAGGACGGCATTCCCATCTGGATCCGCAACACCTTCGCGCCCGAGAAGATCGGCACGCTGATCTGCGCGCAGCCCGAATCAAGGCTGCCCGTCAAGGGGATCACCAGTATCGAGCGCGTCGCGCTCATCAACCTGGAAGGTACGGGCATGATCGGCGTGCCGGGTACCGCCCACCGCCTGTTCGGGGCGCTGCGCGAGGAGGGCATCTCCGTCATCCTCATCTCGCAAGGGAGCTCCGAGCACTCGATCTGCTGCGCGATCCCGCAGGAGCAGGCCGAGCGCGCAGCCGGCGTGGTGCGCCGCGCCTTCGAGCACGAGCTCACGGAGGGGCAGATCCAGCGCGTCGAGGTCGACTCTGACCTCGCCATCCTCGCCGTGGTCGGCGACGGCATGGCGGGCACCCCGGGCATCGCCGGCAAGGTGTTCGCCGCCCTCGGCACCGCCAGCGTCAACGTGCGCGCCATCGCCCAGGGCGCCTCCGAGCGCAACATCTCGGCGGTGGTCGAGGGCAAGAGTGCCACCCGGGCGTTGCGCGCCGTGCATGCGGGACTGTATCTCTCGCCGCACACCATCTCCATCGGCGTGATCGGGCCCGGGACGGTGGGCCGTGTGCTGCTCGATCAGCTCGCCTCGCAGAGCGAGCGGCTGCGACGGCAATGCAAGCTCGATCTGCGCGTGCGCGGCGTGCTCGCCTCGCGGCGCATGCTGCTCGCGGAACCGGGGGTGGCTCTCGGGAGCTGGCGCGCCGCCTACGAGGAGAGCGACACGCCGGCCGACCTGGCGCGCTTCGTCGAGCACGTGCGCGTCGATTACCTGCCGCACACGGTGCTCATCGACTGCACCGCGAGCGCCGCGATCGCCGCCGGCTACGCCGAGTGGCTCGCGGCCGGCGTTCACATCGTGACGCCGAACAAGAAGGCGAACAGCGCGGATCTCGCCTACTACCAGCGGCTGCACGAGGCGCGGCGCGCCGGTGCCGCGCATTACCTCTACGAGGCCACGGTGGGCGCGGGGCTTCCCGTGATACACACGCTGCGCGATCTGTGCGAGACCGGCGACGAGATCAGGCGCATCGACGGCATCTTCTCGGGTACGCTCGCGTATCTCTTCAACGTGTACGACGGCGCGACGAGCTTCTCGCAGATCGTGCGGGAGGCGCGCGCCCGCGGTTTCACCGAGCCCGATCCGCGCGACGATCTCTCGGGACAGGACGTGGCACGCAAGCTCATCATCCTCGGGCGCGAAATGGGACTCGAGCTCGAGCTCAAGGACGTGCGGGTCGAGAGCCTGGTGCCGGCGGAGCTCGCGCACGGCCCGATCGAGGAATTCATGAGTGAGCTGCCGCGCTACGATGGCGCCATGGCCGAGCGCCTCGCGGCCGCACGCGAGCGCGGCAAGGTGCTGCGCTACACCGGCACGCTCACGGCGGCGGGCGAGGCCACCGTCGGCCTGCGCGAGCTCGAGGCGCAGCACCCGTTCGCCAACATCGCTCTCACCGATAACGTAGTCCGCTTTGCGACGCGGCGCTACTGCGACAATCCGCTCATCGTGCAGGGCCCGGGTGCGGGACCGGAGGTCACCGCGGGCGGGGTGTTCGCGGATCTGCTGCGGCTCGCGGCCTACCTGGGGGCGCAGCTGTGAGCGCCGCGCCGCCACGCACGCGTGCGAGCGCGTTTGCGCCCGCCTCGGTCGGCAACGTCGCGATCGGCTTCGACATCCTCGGATTTGCCGTCGAGGCGCTCGGGGATCGCGTCACCGTGACCTCGACTGCCGCCCCCGGCGTGACGATAGCCGCAGTAAGGGGAATCGCCGGCGAGCTGCCGCAGAGAGTCGAGGACAACACCGCGGGAAGGGCGCTGCTCGCCATGCAGGAGGCCCTGCAGCCCAAGTTCGGCTTCACTCTCGAGATCGACAAGGGCATTCCGCTCGGCTCGGGCCTCGGAGGCTCGGCGGCCTCCGCAGTGGCTGCGGTCGTGGCCGCGAATGCGCTGCTCGCTGAGCCCTGCGGGCAGCTCGAGCTGCTGAAGTTCGCCATGGCAGGCGAAGCGGTGGCGAGCGGCGGACGGCACGTCGACAACATCGCAGCCTCGCTCTACGGGGGGCTCGTGCTCACCGTCGGCATCGATCACCCCAGGGTGAAGCGTATCCCGGTACCCGCCAGTATCCGCGCCGTCATCGTCCATCCCCACATGTTCCTCGCCACGGCGAAGGCGCGCGCCATTCTCCGGCGCAGCGTCGAGCTGTCCGATTTCGTGTGGCAGACGGCGCATCTCGCCGGGTTCATCTCGGGGTGCTACACCGACGACCTCGACATGATCCGCGCATCCTTGGAGGACGTCGTGATCGAGCCGCAGCGCCAGGCGCTCATTCCCGGCTTCGCGGACGTGCGGCGCGGCGCCATGGCGGCCGGTGCGCTCGGGTGCTCGATCTCGGGGGCGGGCCCCTCGATGTTCGCCTGGGCGCTCGAGGCGACGGCGCCAAAGGTGCTGGCGGCGATGCGCGAGGCCTTCGCACGGCATTCGCTCGCGACCGATGAGTGGGTGGTGGAGCTGCGCTCGGACGGGGCGCGGGTGATCGGGTGAAGGCGGCGCGATGACCACGAGGGCCTTGTTCGCGAGCTCGCGCGGCGGGGCGCGCACCGTCAGCTTCGGCTCAGCGGTGCTCCAGGGGCTCGCGCCCGACGGCGGCCTCTACGTGCCCCTCAGCTGGCCGCATCTGGCGCCTGCGGATTTCGATGGCGTGAGCGGGCTGCCTGCCATCGCCGGGCGGCTGCTCGCACCCTTCATGGAAGGCGATCCACTCGCGCGGGAGCTGGCGCCGCTCGCAGCCGAAGCGCTCGACTTTCCGGCGCCGCTCGTGCCGCTCGCGCCGGACGGCAGACTCTCGGTGCTCGAGCTGTTCCACGGTCCGACCGCCGCCTTCAAGGATTTTGGCGCGCGCTTCCTCGCGGGCTGCTTCGGCTGCCTTCGCCAAGGCGCCGAGCGGCCGCTCACCATTCTCGTCGCGACCTCGGGCGATACGGGGGGAGCGGTGGCGGCCGCTTTCCACCAGCGTCCCGGCGTGGAGGTCGCGGTGCTCTTTCCCAAGGGACTGGTGTCCCCCACCCAGGAGCGCCAGCTCACCTGCTGGGGCGGCAATGTCCGCTCGGTTTCCGTCCGCGGCACTTTCGACGACTGTCAGCGCCTCGTGAAGGAGGCGTTCCGCGACGCAGCGCTCGCGAGGCGCGCGCAGCTCTCCTCGGCCAACAGTATCAACCTGGGCAGGCTCCTGCCGCAGATGGTCTACTACGCGGCGGCGAGCCTTGCCACCTGGCGCGCCCACCGCGAGCGCGCGTCCTTCATCGTACCGAGCGGCAACCTCGGCAATGCGCTCGCCTGCCTCTGGGTGCGGCGCATCGGACTGCCGATCGGAGAGGTGGTACTGGCGCATAATGCCAACCGCACGGTGCCGGACTTTCTCGCGAGCGGGGAATGGCGTCCGCGGCCGAGCGTCGCCACGCTGGCTTCGGCCATGGACGTCGGCGACCCGAGCAACATGGAGCGGCTGCGGGCGCTCCATGCGGGAATCGAGGAGCTGCGGGCCGCGGTCAGCGCCGTCTCGGTCAGCGACGATGAGATCCGCGCACGCATCGTCGCCGGCTACCGGCTATTCGGCCAGATCTGGTGCCCGCACACCGCGACCGCTGCCGAGGCCTGGGCGCGGCTGCCGCCCGAGGCACGCCGGCAGGGCCGCTGGGTGCTGGCGGCGACCGCCCACCCGGCCAAGTTCCGTGAGATCGTGGAGCCGCTCATCGGGCGCACGGTCCCGGTGCCGGAGACGCTCGCGAAGCTGTTCGCGCGTCCCGCGCAGTGTGTTGAAATCGACGCGGACGGAGGCGCGCTGCGCGCGCTCCTCGAGCAGGGGAAATGACGTGGATCAGTTGAGCCAGTTGACGCCGATCGTCTGGGTGCTGATCGCAGCCGCGGTCGCGTTCGGCTTCGTACTGTCGCTCGCATGGCGCTGGTACCGCAGGTATCGCGCCCGCAAGACGCTGCATAACGCGGTCATCGCCGGGACGATGGACCACCTGGTCGATGCCCTGGTGCCCGACGGCATGGGGGGCGGCTACCATGTCGACTATCTGCTGCTGACGCAGCGCGGCGTGGTCGTGATCGATCTGCGCGACGTGCGCGGCAACATTTTCGGTGCGGACCAGATGGCGGAGTGGACCGTCATGGATGGTCCACACCGCTTCACTTTCACGAACCCGCAGGGCGCGCTCTACGACCGCATTGCCGCCGTCAAGGCGGCCGCCGGCGATGTGGCGGTCGAAGGACGCATCGTGTTCACCCGCCAGGCTCGCTTTCCCAAGGGGCTGCCCAAGTGGACGCTGATGCTCGATGGGTTGAGGGCGGAGTTTCCGAGCGGCGATGTCGCCGCAAGCTATCGCGACGCCTGGCAGCGGCTGAAGGCCGCGGTCAAGCCCAGCTACATGGCCGACATGAGCCACACCATGAAGCTGCGTAAATTACGCCTGCCGTGAAACCCACCCCACGAAATCGCGCTTGGCACGACCGGTAAGCGCCCACCGTTCATCAAGACGCGCGATTTCGCGGGGACCCCGGGTCAACCAGAGTCTGAGCGTGATCGGCGAGTACGAGTGACACGCACGCGGTGAGCCGCTTCGTGTACTCGAGAGCCAGGAACTCGTTCGGGCCGTGCGCATTGGCATGCGGGCCGAGGACGCCGGTGATGAAGAACTGGGTGCGCGGGAACCGCTCACCCAGCATGCCCATGAAGGGAATCGTCCCGCCGCAGCCGATGTGCACCGCATCCCGCTCGTAGACCGCGCGTGAGGCGCGGTTGATGGCCTCCTCGAGCCACGGCGCGAAGGCCGGCGCATTCCAGCCGCCCGTCGCCGAGCCTTCCTCGAAGCTCACCTGCGCCCCGTAGGGAGGGTCGCGCAGCAGAGCCTCGCGCACTGCGGCCGCGGCGCGCGCGGCATCGCAGCTCGGCGGCACGCGTAGCGACAGCTTCACCGCGACCTCCGGCAACAGCACGTTGCCCGCCGAGCCGATCGGCGGCAGTCCGTCCGCGCCGGTGACCGCGACGGTGGCGCGCCAGGTGCTGTTGATGATGAGCTCGGTCGGATCGTTGGAGATCGGTTGCGCGCCTGAGGCCCACGGGAGCTTGCCCGCCACCGAGTCGCCGAGAGTGCGCGCGGCGGCGGCCGCCTGCGCGCGCCGGTCCTTCGGAATGGCACACTGCAGCTCATCGAGCAGGACATCGCCCGTCACCGGGTTCTCGATGCGGGCGAGCAGCTGCTCGAGAATGCGAAACGGCGTGGGCGCGATGCCGGTGGCCATGCCGGAATGCACGCCTTCCTTCAGCACGCGCACGCGCAGCGTGCCGTCGACGAGCCCGCGGAGCGAGGTGGTGCACCAGAGCTGCTCGTAGTTGCCGCATTCCGCGTCGAGGCACACGACGAGCGAGGGCTCGCCGAGGGCGCTGCCGAGCGCTGCGAGGTGCGCCGGCAGATCGCCGCTGCCCGATTCCTCGCACGCCTCGATGAGCACCAGGCAGCGCGGCAGCCGCACCCGCTGCTCTTTCAGCGCGGCGATCGCGGTGAGCGAGCTGAACACCGCGTAGCCATCGTCCGCCGCGCCGCGCCCGTAGAGCCGTCCGTCGCGGATCACCGGCTCCCAGGGTCCGAGGCCGGGCAGCCAGCCGGTGAACTCCGGCTGCTTGTCGAGGTGCCCGTAGAGGAGCACCGTACCCGGCAGGTCTCCCGGCACCTCGACCAGCAGGAGCGGGGTGCGGCCGGGCAGACGGCGCACCTCGACGCGCGAGCCGGGAAGCGGCTGGGCGCGGCACCAGTCCGCCATCAGCTTCACCGCCGCCTCCATGTGACCGTTGCGCTCCCAGTTCGGGTCGAACTGCGGCGACTTGTTGGGGATGCGCACGTAGGCGATCAGCCGCTCGACGATGGAGTCGTTCCAGGTCTTCTCGATCGAGCCCGTCAGGCGCTTCTGGTCCATGGTTTCGTCTCGCGTGTTTGAGCCGAGGGTAGGTGCTGAGGGGTAGGTCTATAGCCGGAGATAACTAAAGTAATACCAATAACTTGCAGTGATATTCGCGTGTCAGTTCTCGCTCGCGGTCGCCCCCGCGGGCTAAAACCCAGGCTCGGGGAGTTGGAAGAGGGCGCGCGCCGCCGCGCTGCTCGAGCGCGCGAGCGACTCCAGCGTCTCCCCCCGCGCGCGCGCGACCGTCGCCGCAATCCGGGGAAGAAAGGCGGGCTCGTTGCGGCGGGAGGCGGGCTTGGGTATGACGTCGCGCGGCAGCAGATACGGGCCGTCGGTTTCGACGAGCAATCGCCCGGCGGGAATCTTCGGCATGAGGGCGGCGAGATGGCTGCCACGGCGCTCGTCGCAGATCCAGCCGGTGATCCCGATCGCCAGCCCGAGCTCCAGATAACACGACAGCTCCTCCGCCGAGCCGGTGAAGCAATGCGCCACGCCGCGCCACGCGGGCGCGTGCTCGTGCAGGATGGCCACGAAATCGGCGTGCGCCTCGCGCTGGTGCAGGAACACCGGCTTGCCGAGGCGCAATGCGAGCTCGAGCTGACGGTGGAAGGCACGCCGCTGCGCATCGCGGGGCGAGAAGTCCCGGTAGTAATCGAGCCCGCATTCTCCCACCGCGACGACCTCGGGCGCCCTGGCGAGCTCCTCGAGCTCCGCCTCGCGCTGCGCTCCGAGCTCGCTCGCATGATGGGGGTGAACGCCGGCGGTCGCGAACAGTCTACCGGGGTGCGCGCGTGCGAGCGCGAGCGCACGGCGAGTGCTCTCGAGCGTCGAGCCGGTGATCACCATCTGCACGACGCCCGCGGCCTCGGCGCGCGCGAGCACCGCCTCGCGGTCGGCGTCGTAGCTGTCATGGGCGAGATTGATACCGATGTCGATCAACGGGGCCGCCGGCGCGGCAACGGTTGCCGGTGAGGCTGTGCTATGGTTTCGCATGCAGCGCGCACATTCTAACGAAACCCGGAGAACCGCAGCGCATGCCCGGAAAGCTCGCCCGCACTCACGGCCGCCGCCGAGGCCTGCGGCTGCACGGCTGCGCGCTCTGCGCCGCGGCGCTCGCCGCGGCGGCGCTCGCGAGCGTATCCTTCAGCGCGCCCCGCGCGGAAGTTTCCTGGCGCGATCTCGAGGGCCGCATTCAATACAGCTATTACACCGAGGACGTCCCAGCCCTCAGGAGTCTCGCGGAGACGGTCGCGCTGGATGAATCGCGCGACAGGCTGCACGGATATTACGCGGGGCTCGTCGCGTGGCGTCTGGCGCAGCTCGCCGCGCAGGGCGCGGGCGCCGTGCGCGGCGCCTCGGCGGCGCACCTGGCGCGGCGCTGCGTGGGCGAGCTCGATGCGACGCTCGCCGCGGCGACGGACTTTGCCGAAGGTCTGGCGCTGCGCGCGGCGTGCCTCGCGACCGAAGCCGACACCGCGCATGCCGGGCACGCCGCCCGGGGCGCGCGCCGCGACATCGGCCGGGCGCTGCGCCTCGCGGCGCGCAATCCGCGCGTGCTGCTGATCGATGCCATGAGCGACTACCAGCTCGCGCCGGAGGGCGGGGGCGACAAGGAGCGAGCGCTCGCGAAGCTGCGCCAGGCGGTCGCGGCCTTCGAGCTCGAGCGCGCGGGTACCGAACAGCTGCCGGGCTGGGGCGCCGCCGAAGCCTATCTGCTCCTCGCCCGCGACCTGCTCGATCACGGCGAGGCGCTCGGCGCGCGCGACGCGCTCGAGCATGCGCTGCTGATCGCGCCCGACTATGCGCAGGCCCGCCGGCTGATGGCGCAGATCCTCTCCGGCTGACCGACCCGCACCGGCGTAAAAGGCGCGGGGCGGCTGTGATATCGTTGCGCGCCCTTGGCGAGAGGGATCGGATGGATGCCTCCGGAGACGGACAAGAATGCGCTGTTGGGACAACTGCGCATCGACCGCACTCAGCGCGAAGCCGACACGGGTCCCGGACGTCGTCCGTGGATCATCGGCGCCGTCGTGCTGCTCATCGCGCTGCTCGTGGCCGGCGCGTGGCTCGGGGTCTCCGGGCGGGCGGCGCTGCCCGTGCACACGGCCGTGGCGCAGCCGATCGGCGCCACGGCGGCGAACGCCTCGGTGCTCGATGCGACCGGTTACGTCACCGCGCGGCGGGAGGCGACCGTATCGGCGCAGATCACCGGCACGCTGATCGAAGTGCTGATCGAGGAAGGCGAGCACGTCAAGGCCGGGCAGGTGCTCGCGCGGCTCGACGACACCGCGCAGCGGGCGTCGCTGGCGCAGGCGCAGGCGCAGTTGCACAGCGCCGAGTCGCTGCTCGCGCAATACGAGGCGCAGCTCGGGCAGAGCCAGCGGGACCTGAAACGCGCCGAGGATCTCCTCGAGCGCAAGCTCGTCTCGGCACAGGCGGTGGAGCAGGCGCGCACCCAGGTCGATGCCCAGACGGCGCAGGTGCAGGCGCAGCGCAGGCAGATCGAGCTCACCGCAGCCAGCGTGCGCTCGGCGCGAGTGCAGCTCGAGTATTGCACCGTGCACGCGCCGTTCAGCGGTGTGGTGATCGCCAAGGCGGCCCAGGTGGGCGAGATCGTTTCGCCGTTTTCCGCAGGCGGCGGTTACACGCGCACCGGCATCGGTACGATCGTCGACATGGATTCTCTCGAGATCGAGGTCGACGTCAACGAGGCCTATATCAACCGGGTGCAGCCCGGGCAAGCGGTGGCCTCGGTGCTGAATGCCTATCCCGACTGGACGATTCCCTCGCACGTGATCGCGATCATCCCGACCGCCGATCGCTCCAAGGCGACGGTGAAGGTGCGCATCGCGCTCGAGGTGAAGGACCCGCGCATCGTGCCCGACATGGGCGTGCGCGTCTCCTTCCTCGAGGAGAAGAAAGCTGCCGCCGCGCCGACGCAGCCCGCCGTGCGCGGAGTGCTGGTTCCGGCGGCGGCGCTGCGCTTGGATGGGGCCGAGCAGGTGGTGTTCGTGCTCAAGGGCCACAAGGCCCAGCGCCGCGCGGTGACGCTCGGGGGCGCGAGCGGCGAGTCGCGACTGGTGCTCGCCGGTGTGAGCCCCGGGGAGGCGGTGATCATCGATGCGCCGGCAGGGCTCAGGGACGACATGCCGGTGTCGGCCGCGGAGCGGTGAGTCCCGGCGTCGGAGCGCCATCCATCATTCTTCTGGTATCGAGCTGAGGTTCCCATGCCCGAATCCATGGTCGAAGTGGCCAAGGTCACCAAGGTCTACCAGCGCGGCAAGCAGAAGATCGAAGTCCTGCACGGGCTCGATCTCGACATCCCCAAGGGCGACTTCGTCGCGCTCATGGGTCCGTCGGGCTCGGGCAAGACGACGCTCCTCAATCTCATCGGCGGACTCGATCAGCCGACCTCGGGCGAGGTCCGCGTCGGCGGCAGCCGCATCGATCAGCTCGGCAGCGGCGAGCTCGCCCGCTGGCGCGCGCACAACGTCGGCTTCGTGTTCCAGTTCTACAACCTCATGCCGGTGCTCACCGCCGAGCGCAACGTCGAGCTGCCGCTGCTGCTGACGAAGCTGTCGTCCGCGCAGCGCAGAAAGAACGTCGCGGTCGCGCTCGAGGTGGTCGGCCTCGCCGACCGCGCCAAGCACAAGCCGCGCGAGCTGTCCGGCGGACAGGAGCAGCGCGTGGCGATCGCGCGTGCGCTGGTGTCCGACCCGCAGCTGCTGGTGTGCGATGAGCCCACCGGCGACCTCGACCGCAAGACCGCCGACGAGATCCTGGGTCTCCTGCAGGTGCTCAACCGCGAGCACGGCAAGACCATCGTGATCGTCACGCACGACCCGAAGGCGGCGGAGTTCGCCCGGCGCATCCTGCACCTGGAAAAAGGGCAGCTGCTCGAGCAGGCGCGCGCGGCCTGAAGGCCGCGACCGCGGCCCGACACCCAAGACCGCGGCCTGTCGCTACGGCACACCGGGGACTCGCCATGACCAAGAGCGGTTTCGTCATCGCCAACCTGTTCCGCAAGAGGACGCGCACGATCCTGACGCTGCTGTCGGTGATCACGGCGTTTCTGCTGTTCGGGCTGCTGCAGTCGGTGAACACCATCTTCAGCGCGGGCGCCGACTTCGTCGGTGCCACGCGCCTCATAGTCCAGGCGCGCGTGTCCTTCACCTCGCCGCTGCCGATCAGCATGCTGCCGAAGCTCGAGGCCGTCCCCGGCGTGGCGCGCGTCGGGTACTCGCAGTGGTTCGGCGGCGTGTGGCAGGAGAACACGCCGCTCATCATGTTCTCGATCGATCCGCTGCGCCATCACGACATCTACCCGGAGTACGTGATGCCCGAGGGCGAGTGGCAGGCCTTCGCCAACACGCGTACCGGCATGATCGCCGGCAAGATGGTCGCCGAGCAGTACGGCTGGAAGCTCGGCCAGAAGATCCCGATCTCCTCGAACATCTTCCCGCAGAAGAACGGCAGCAAGGCGTGGAGCTTCGATCTGGTCGGCATCTTCGACGGCAAGGACGAGAACTGGAAGAAACGCACCAACATCGTGTACGTGCAGCATGATTACTTCGACGAGGCGAATCAGTTCGGCATGAAGGGCAGGACGAATTTCTTCATCCTCAGGCTCACCGACAGCGCGCGCGCCGAGGCGACTGCCAGAACGGTCGACGCGATGTTCGAGAATTCTCCGGACGAGACCAAGACCCAGACCGAGAAGGACTTCAACATCAGCTTCGTCAAGCAGATCGGCGACATCGGACTCATCGTGCGCTGGATCCTGTTCGCGGTGTTCTTCACGCTGCTGCTGGTGGTCGGCAACACCATGGCACAGAGCGTGCGCGAGCGCATTCCCGAGCTGGCCGTGCTCAAGACCCTCGGCTTTTCCGACCGCAGCGTGCTCGGGTTCGTGCTCGCGGAAGCCTTTGCGCTGTGCCTCGCCGGCGGCCTCGTCGGGCTCTCGCTCGCCTCGCTCGCCGGCGCGATGGTCGAGAAGGGCACCGGCGGGCAGTTTCAGCTGCACCTCGACGGCTCGGTGTGGCTCCTGGGTGCGCTGGCCATCGTGCTGATGAGCGTGGCGGTGGGACTGCTGCCGGGCCTGCGGGCGCGGCGTCTGCGCATCGTCGATGCGCTCGCGGGTCATTAGCGCGTCGCTCGAAAGCCGTTGCAGGAGATTCCATTGTTGAGTCAGGCTCTCGCCATCACCGGCATCAACATCCGGAGCATTCCCGAGCGCTGGGCGCCGTCCCTGGTCATCGTCATCGGCCTCGCGGGCGTGGTGGCGGTATTCACCGCGCTGCTCGCGATGGCCGCCGGCTTCGAGAGCACGCTCCAGGCCACAGGACGCACCGACGCGGCGCTGATCCTGCGGGGCGGGTCGGACGCGGAGCTCAATTCCGCGTTCGACCGCGACTCCACCGACCTGATCAAGCAGGAGCCGGGCATCCGCATCGGCGGCGACGGCAAGCCGCTGGCATCGGCCGAGCTCATGATCATCGCCGAGCTGGTGCGCAAGGATGACCTCCGGCATGGCGCGAACATCACGGTGCGCGGGGTCGAGCCGCAAGCCTTCGCGCTGCGGCCGCAGCTGAAGATCATTGCAGGGCGCAACTTCACTCCGGGCCTGCGCGAGCTGATCGTCGGCCGGGGCGTGATACGCCAGTTCCAGGGCGCGGAGCTCGGCCAGGTGATCCGCATGCGCGGCTCGGAGTGGACCGTGGTCGGCATCTTCGCCAGCGGCGATGCGCATGAGAGCGAGATGTGGACCGACGCCAACGTGGCGCGCTCGACGTTCGCGCGACTCGGGTCGAGCTCGGTGCTTGCGGCGCTCGACGGGCCCGACGGGCTCGCCCGGCTCAAGAGCGCCGTGGCGGCGGAGCCGCGCCTCACCATGGACGTGATGCGCGAACAGGACTATTTCAGCGGCCAGACCCGGCAGTTCCGCAAGACGATCGGATTCCTCGCCGGGGTGGTTACCCTCATCATGGGACTCGGCGCGGTGTTCGCTGCGCTCAACAGCATGTACGCCGCGGTGGCCGCGCGCGGCAAGGAGATCGCCACCTTGCGCGCCATCGGCTTCTCGGGACTCCCGGTGATCGTGTCGGTGATGATCGAGGCGCTGCTGCTGGCGCTCGGCGGCGCGGTGCTCGGCGCGCTGGTCGCTTACGCGCTGTTCAACAACCTTTCGGTGTCGACCCTCGGCCAGAACTTCACCCAGGTGGTGTTCAACTTCAAGGTGACCCCTGAGCTGGTCGTGCGAGGGCTGATCATCGCCGTGGTCATCGGCATGATCGGCGGTTTTCTGCCGGCGCTGCGCGCCGCGCGGCTGCCGGTGACTACGAGCCTGCGCGAGGCGTGAGCGCGCACCCGGTGAGGTCACCACGCCGGGGAGGCCGGCGAGCTCACGAGCGCCCGAGCGCCTCGCAGAGCGCCGGCACGTCGCCTTCCGGCTGATCCCAGGAGGCGACGAAGCGCGCGTCGCCTGCGCTCTCCGGGCCCCAGTCGTAGAACTCGAAACCGGCCGCGCGCAGCGCCCGGCGACGCTCGGCGCCGAGCCCGACGAACACCTCGTTCGCCTCCACGGGGTGCAGGAGCGCGGCGCCCGCGGCTCGACCGATGGCCTGCGCGAGGGCGTTGGCGCGCCCGGCGTTGCGCCGCCATACGCCCGTTTCGAGGTACGCGAGCAGCTGCGCCGCGACGTAGCGGGACTTGGAGAGCAGGTGACCGGCGCGCTTGCGGCGCAGCTCGAAGTCCCCGACGAGGGCGGGATCGAAGAACACCACCGCCTCGGCGGCGAGCGCTCCGTTCTTCGTGGCGCCGAAGGACAGCACATCGACGCCCGCGCGCCAGGTGATGTCCGCGGGATGGCAGCCGAGGAAGGCGACGGCGTTCGCGAAGCGCGCGCCGTCCATGTGCACCCTGAGCCCGCGCTCATGGGCGATTGCGCAGAGCTCGGCGAGTGGCTCGCGACGGTAGCACGTGCCGAGCTCGGTGGCCTGGGTGATCGACAGCGCGGCCGGCTGCACCTTGTGAACGTCGCCCGGGGGGTAGGCGCCGAGCGCCGCCCTGAAGGTCGCGGCCTCGAGCCGGCCATGCTCGCCGGGCAGGAGCGCGAGCTGCGCTCCGCCCGAGAAGAATCCCGGGGCGCCGCACTCGTCGACCGCGATATGCGCCTCCTGGTGCGCGAAGATCGCTCCATAGGGCGGACTCAAGGTGGCGAGACTCAGGGAGTTGGCCGCGGTGCCGGTCGCGACCGCGAACGCGCGCGCTTCGGTATCGAAGAACGCGCTGAAGGCGCCGTCGAGGCGCGCGGTCCACTCGTCCTCCCCGTAAGGCTTGGCGAGTCCACGGTTGGCGCCCTCGAGGGCGGTGAGGATCTCGGGGCAGGCGGTGGCGGTGTTGTCGCTGAAAAAACGCAAGCCCTTACTCCTCGAGGATCGGTGCGCGGCGGTGCGCGGTCACAAGTGTGCCGGAGCGCTCAGTCGATGCGCCAGCGGAACGACCAGGCGCCGAACGCCAGGAACGCCAGCGCGGTGGCGCCGAGGTAGAGAAGATGCGGCGCGATCTGCGCGAGGCCCGCGCCATCGAGCATCACGGCCCGGGCGCTGTCGAGCACGTGGGTGAGCGGGAACAGGTGCGCCACCCACTGCACCCAGCGGGGCGACCCCTCGAGCGAGAACCAGATTCCCGACAGCAGCATCATCGGCCACGTGAGCACGTTCAGAAGTCCCCCCACCACCTCCTCGCTCGAGAAGCGCGCCGCGATCGTGAGCCCGAGCGCGATCATCGACAGCGCACCGGCCACCGCGACCAGGGCGAGCAGCAGCACGCTGCCGGCGCTGTGAGAGCCGATGACGGCACCGATGCCCGCGTACAGAACACCCGTGATGAAGAGGATCAGCGTGAGGCGCGACAGTACCTGGGCGCTCAGGAACTCGAAGGCGCTGAGCGGAGTCGCGTGCAGCCGCTTGAGGAAGCCGCTCTTGCGGTAGCGCAGCACGACGTAGCCGACGCCGAACAGGCAGCTGAACATCATGTTCATCCCGAGGATGCCGGGAAACAACCAGTCGACATAGCGCACCGCTGCACCGGTCACCGGCTCGCGGCTTGCTGCCGGCTCGGCGGCGAGCAGCAGCTTCTCGACGATGTAGCCCTTGGGGGAATCGGTGTTCACCCAGTAGCGCTCGGGCGGGCGCAGCTCGAGCAGCAGGTCGATCTGCTGATGCGTGAGCTTGCGCAAGGCCTCGCCCTGCTGCTGCAGGCCGATGAACTCGACGTAGCGCTCGGAGAGGAAAGGATGCGCGAGCGGGTCCGACGGACCGCCGAGGAGGCCAACCTTGAACAGCGGCCGCTGCGGGCCGCCGAACACGAAGCCCATGCCGATGACGAGCATCACCGGCAGCAGCAGCGTGAACACGAGCGTCCCCCGGTCGCGCAGGAACTCGAGATTGCGCGCGTGCAGCACCGAGAGGAGGCGGCGCATCATGGCCGCAGCTCCTTGCCGGTCAGCTCGAGGAACAGGTCCTCGAGGTTGCCGGGCCGGATACGCAGGTGGCCGAGCGGCACCCGGGCCTCGAGCAGCGTGCGCAGCGTCGCCTCGAGGTCATGGGTGCTGATCTCCACCCGATCGCTCGCGTCGATGATGTTGAGCGGCAGCTCGCGCGCGGCCGGCGGAAACTCCTGGCGCGGCAGCTCGAGCAGCACCTCCGCGAAGTGCTCGTGCAGCAGCCGCCGCGGCGGGCCCTGGGCGATGATGTGACCGCGATCCATGATGGCGATCTCATCGCACAAGAGCTCCGCCTCCTCCATGTAGTGGGTCGTCAGGATGATGGTCTTGCGGCGCGCCTTGATGGACTGCACCAGCTCCCAGAAATTACGTCGCGCCTGCGGATCGAGTCCGGTGGTGGGCTCATCGAGGAACAGCACCGCCGGATCGTTGACGAGCGCGATCGCGAGCAGCAGCCGCTGCTGCTGGCCGCCGGAGAGCTTGCGGGCGTCGCGCCGCGCCAGCTTCTCCAGGGCGCACAGGCGGACGAGCTCATCGACCTCGAGCCCGTGGGCGTAGAGCCCCCGGAACAGCGCGATCGACTGGCGCACGGTGAGAAAGTCCTGCAGCGCGGTCCTCTGGAAGAGAATGCCGGCGTCCTCGCGAAAGCGCGCGCCGAGCGGCTCGCCGCGGTAGCGTACCTCGCCGGTGGTCGGCGGCAGGATCCCCTCCATGATCTCGATGGTGGTGGTCTTGCCGGCGCCGTTCGGGCCGAGCAGGCCGAAACAGACGCCTTCGGGCACGCTGAACGACACGCCGGCCACGGCGGTGGTGCCGGGGTACTGCTTGACGAGGTTCTCGACTTCGAGGATGGCGGCGCTCACGGTCGCGGGATCCTAGCGGATTCGGCCGCGGAGCGTTAAGCCTCGGAAGGGCGAGTTGCCGTGGGTCGGGCGACGTGTACCATCGCTCACCATGGGCGACCGTCGATACGACAAGACCGAGCGCGTCGAGCTCGCCGACGAGGCGGTGCACTGGGATCTCGGCGCGTCGCTCTCCTACGGCGAATACCTGCAGCTCGACAAGCTCCTCGCGGCCCAGAAGCCGCTCTCCGGCGAGCACAACGAGATGCTGTTCATCATCGTGCACCAGGTGTCGGAGCTCTGGATGCGGCTCATGCTCCACGAGCTGACCGCGGCGCTCGAGTGCGTGCGGCGGGACGACCTCGACCCCGCGCTCAAGATGCTGGCGCGCATCTCGCGCACGCAGACGCAGCTGATCTCCGTGTGGGACGTGCTCTCGACGCTGACTCCTCACGAGTACTCGGCGTTTCGCAACACGCTCGGGCGCTCCTCGGGCTTCCAGTCATTGCAATACCGGATGCTGGAATTCCTCTTCGGCAACAAGAACGCGGAGATGGTCGCGGTGCATCAGCGCGACCCGGCGGCGTACGAGGCGCTGCAGCGGGCGCTCGCCTCGCCGTCGCTCTACGATGAGGTGCTGCGACTCCTGAGCCGTCGGGGCTACGGCATTCCCGAGGACTACCTGTCGCGGGATTTCAGCGAGCCCTACCAGGCCAGCAAGCAGGTGGCCGGAGCGTGGCTCGGCGTCTATCACAACGCCGAGAAGGGCTGGGACCTCTACGAGCTCGCCGAGCGGCTGGTGGACCTCGACCACAACTTCCAGCTGTGGCGCTGCCATCACCTGAAAACCGTGGAGCGCATCATCGGCTACAAGCCGGGCACCGGCGGCACCGGCGGCGTGTCCTACCTCGCCAAGGCGCTCGAGCTCAAGTTCTTCCCGGAGCTGTGGCAGATCCGGACCTCGATGTGAGGGCACCGGGGGCCGCGGCGCGCGGGTGCGCCTCCGCCGGGAGCCGCTGCCAGCGCAGCAGCCGGTAGCCGAGCAGCAGCGCGAGGATGCCGAGATACAAGAGCGGCTCGCGCACGTCGCGCTTCACCTGCCAATAGAAATGCCACAGCGCGAGCGCCGCGATCGGGTAGATCAGGCGATGCAGGCGCCGCCAGCGCGCGCCGAGGCGGCGCATCATGCCGTTGGTGGAAGTGAGCGCGAGCGGCAGCAGCAGCACGAGCGCCGTGAAGCCGATGGTGATGTAGGGGCGCTTGGCGATGTCGGCCCCCAGCATGCGGAAATTGAGCTCGAGGTCCAGCACCAGGTAGATCGTGAAGTGCACCACGGCGTAGAAGAACGCAAAGAGGCCCAGCATGCGTCGCAAGCGCAATAGCTGCGGCAGGCCGGTGAGACTCCTCACCGGGGTCACGCTGAGCGTGATCATGAGGAGATTCAGCGCGGTCTTGCCGCACTCGTGCTCGAGCTTCTTCACCGGGTCGGCGCCGAGACTCAACCCGAAGAGCCCGAACGCGGCGCAGGTCCACCAGAGGAAGGGCACGAGAGCCGCGGCGAAGACCAGCGGTTTGTAGAGGTAGCGGTAGCGTTGCGTGACGTTCAGTAGCGTGCCGCTCAGAAGTAGCGCCTGAGGTCCATGCCCTGATAGAGGCTCGCCACTTCGGCGGCATAGCCGTTGAAGGGCAGCGTCGGGCGCCGCGCCGCGAGGAAGGGCGAGCCCAAGCGGCGCTCGGTGGCCTGACTCCAGCGCGGATGATCGACCGCGGGGTTGACGTTGGCGTAGAAGCCGTACTCGTGGGGAGCGGCCACATTCCACGCGGTGCGGGGCTCGCGCTCGGTGAAGCGGATCTGCACGATCGACTTGATGCTCTTGAAGCCGTACTTCCAGGGCACGATGAGGCGCAGCGGCGCGCCGTCCTGGTTGGGGAGAGTGCGCCCGTAGAGCCCGACCACCATGAGGGTGAGTGGATGCATCGCCTCATCGATCCGCAGTCCCTCGACGTACGGCCAGTTGAGCACGTCGGCACGCTGCCCCGGCATCTGCTGCGGCGCGTAGAGAGTCGTGAGCTCGACGTACTTCGCGCGGGAGGTTGGCTTGAAGCGCGCGAGGACCTTGCCGAGGGGGAAGCCGACCCACGGCACCACCAGCGACCACGCCTCGACGCAGCGGAAGCGATAGATGCGCTCCTCGAGCGGCTGTCCCTTGAGGAGGTCCTCGAGGTCGAACCGGCCGCTCACCTCGGCCTCGCCCGCAACCGTCACGCTCCAGGGTCGGGTGCGCATCATGCGCGCATATTCGCTGGGAGATTCCTTGTCGGTGCCGAACTCGTAGAAGTTGTTGTAGGTGGTGATCTCGTCGTACGTGTTGGGCTTCTCGCTCACCGAATAGCGCGCGTTGCGCTCGTAGGCGAGAGGCGCGCCGGCGGGCTCGCCGTCCGCGGCGCGAACGCAGCCGCTCGCTGCGCTCGCGAGCGCCGCGGCGAGCAGCGTGCGGCGGCTGAAATACACCTCAGGCGGGGTGATCTCGGACGGCGCTATGCGGGTTGGACGCGGGTTCACGGCTCGAGCTCCTCCTTAGGTCAGTAGACCGGCCCGGAGGGCGAAAGGTCACACAGGATCCTCCCGCGCTTTGTACGCTAGTCGGTCCCTCAGAACCACACCTCGCAGGTGACGCCTTCGCGGGCCGCGGCGCGCCGCGTGCGCCAGCGGCCATTTACCAGAACGGGCCGTTCCACGAGCCTCAAGTGCTCGAGGTCGCCCGCGCTGTCGGCGTAGGCGGTCACCGGGAGCTGCGGATGCCGGGCGCGGAGCTGCGCGAGGCAGAAGACCTTCTCCGCGCCGCGGCGGTTGGCGGTGGCGAGCGTGCCCACGAGGCGCTGCCCGTCCCACCGGACTCCGGTGCAGATGATCTCGCTGAAGCCGAGCGAGCGGCCGATCGCCGGAACGTACAGGTCCACGCTCGCGCTCAGGAGCGCCAGCACGTCGCCGCTCCGGCGGTGCCGAGCGATCGCCGCCAGCGCATCCGCCCGGAGGCCCCGCCGGAGCAGCCGGGAGGCGAACTGCGCGGTCCACGCATCCAACTCGGCCCGCGTGCAGCCCCCGAGCGCCGCCTGCAGCAGCGCCGACTTCAGCTCGCCGCGATCGCGGCGGAATGGGAAGCGCGCGAGCGCCGCCAGCACGCGCGGCAAGCGGGCGAGGCGCGCCGGGTGGCGCAAGAGGAAGCCGGCGACGTACGGCACGAGCGTATCGCGACGGGTGATCGTGCCGTCGAGATCGAACAGCGCCAGCGCCGGGGCATGCGGCCCGGGCGCGCCCGCGGGTGCCGTGCCGGGAGCGGCCGGATCGCTCAGGCGGCGCTACCCGCTGTGGCCAGCTGCCGCAGGACGTACTGCAGGATTCCGCCGTGACGGTAGTACTCGCGCTCCTTCGGCGTGTCGATGCGCAGCCGCGCGGTGAACTTCACGGGCTTACCCGGCTGCGGCGTCGCGGTCACGGTGACCTCGGCCGCGTCCCCGCGGCTCAGGCCCGCGATTGTATAGACCTCGCGCCCGGTCAGGCCGAGCGAGCTGACGTTTTGCCCGGGCAGGAACTGCAGCGGCGCGACGCCCATGCCGATGAGATTCGAGCGGTGAATGCGCTCGAAGCTCTCGGCGATCACCGCCTTCACGCCGAGCAGCATCGCGCCCTTGGCCGCCCAGTCGCGCGAGGAGCCGGTGCCGTACTCGCGCCCGGCGAGCACCACGAGCGGCGTGCCCTCCTTGCGATAGCTCATGGCGACATCGTAGATCGAGGCCTGCTCGCCGTCGGGCAGGTGCACGCTCACTCCGCCCTCGACTCCGGGCACCAGGAGGTTACGCAGCCGGATGTTGGCGAAGGTGCCGCGCATCATGACCTCGTGATTGCCGCGGCGCGCGCCGTAGGAGTTGAAGTCCTTCGGGTCCACGCCGTGCTCGACGAGATAACGCGCCGCCGGGCTGTTGCGGGCGATGTTGCCGGCGGGGGAGATATGATCGGTGGTGACCGAGTCGCCGAGCAGCGCGAGCACGCGCGCGCCGCGCACGTCCTCGAGCGCGGGCGGTGTCATGCTCATGGCGTCGAAGTACGGGGGGTTCTTCACGTACGTGGAGCCTGGGTCCCAAGCGTAGCGCTGACCCGCCGGCACCTGAATGCCGGTCCAGTTCTCATCGCCCTTGAAGACGTTCGCATAGCTCGAGCGGAACATCTGGGAGTCGATGGAGCGCACCATCAGCTCCTGCACCTCCGCATCGCTCGGCCAGAGGTCCTTGAGGTACACGGGCTTCCCGTCGCTGCCGGTGCCGAGCGGCTCGGTTGCGAGATCGATGTCGAGCGTGCCCGCGAGCGCGTACGCCACCACCAGCGGCGGGGAGGCCAGGAAGTTCATGCGCACCTCCGGGTGCACGCGGCCCTCGAAGTTGCGGTTGCCGGATAACACTGAACACGCTGTTAGATCGCCAGCTTTGACTGCGGCAGAAATTTCGGGCTTCAGTGGGCCGGAGTTGCCGATGCACGTAGTACAACCATAACCCACGAGACTGAAACCAACAGCCGCGAGATCATCGAGCAACCCGGCCTTCGCGAAGTAATCGGTCACGACGCGCGAGCCCGGCGCGAGGCTCGTCTTCACCCACGGCGCGGACTTGAGTCCGCGCTGGCGCGCCTTGCGCGCGAGCAGTCCGGCGGCGAGCATCACCGAGGGGTTGGAGGTGTTGGTGCAGCTCGTGATCGCGGCGATGAGCACCGCGCCGTCCTCGAGCTGGAAGCGCCGTCCGTCGAGCGTCACGGGCGCGACGCCCTGCGCGGGAGCGTTGCGAGCGCGGCGCTCTTCCGCCGCCTTGCGGGCGTTCGTCCGGTAGACCGACTTGGCGCTCTTGAGCGGCACACGATCCTGCGGGCGGCGCGGCCCGGCGAGACTCGGTTCCACACTGCCAAGATCTAGCTCGAGCTCATCGGTGTAGCGGGCCGGTTTTGCGCCCTGGTTGCGCCACAGGCCCTGGGCTCTCGCATAGGAGCTCACGAGCTCGATGCGCTCGCGCGTGCGGCCGGAGAGCTCGAGGTAGCGGACGGTTTCCGTATCGATCGGAAAGATGCCGCAGGTGCTGCCGTATTCCGGCGCCATGTTGGCGATCGTCGCGCGGTCGGCGAGCGGCAGGTTGGCGAGCCCGTCGCCGAAGAACTCGACGAACTTGTCGACCACCCCTTTCTTTCGCAGCATCTCGGTCACGGTGAGAACGAGGTCGGTGGCGGTGGCGCCCGGCTGCAGCCGCCCGTCGAGGCGAAAGCCAATCACCTGCGGGATCAGCATGGTCACGGGTTGCCCGAGCATGGCTGCCTCGGCCTCGATGCCGCCGACGCCCCACCCGAGCACCCCTAAGCCGTTGATCATGGTGGTGTGGGAATCGGTGCCGACGAGGGTGTCGGGGTAGGCACGGCGGGTGCCGCCGGCCTCGGCGTCGAAGATCACGCGCCCGAGATATTCCAGATTCACCTGGTGCACGATGCCGGTGTTGGGCGGCACCACCGAGAAATTGCGGAAGGCTGTCTGTCCCCAGCGCAGGAACGCGTACCGCTCGCGGTTGCGCGCGAACTCCATGGCGGTATTGGCCGCGAGCGCCTTTGGCGTGCCGTACTCATCGACCTGCACGGAGTGGTCGATGACCAGCTCGGCGGGATTCAGCGGGTTGACGCGCTCGGCGTTGCCGCCGAGGCGCACGATGGCATCGCGCATCGCGGCCAGGTCCACCACGCACGGCACGCCGGTGAAGTCCTGGAGGATGACGCGCGCCGGAGTGAAGGCGATCTCGTGCGACGGGGTCGCCCTCGGATCCCACTCGAGCAGCGCCTCGATGTCGGCGCGGGTCACGCTCACGCCGTCCTCGAAGCGCAGGAGGTTCTCGAGCAGGATCTTCAGCGAGTAGGGCAGCCGCGCCAGCTTATCCTGCGGCAGCGCCGCGAGACTCCAGATCTCGTACGAGGACGCGCCGGCGGTCAGCGTCGAGCGCGCCCGGAAGCTGTTGGTCATCGGTGTCTCCGCGCGTGGGCACGCAATTATATCGGGCGCGGCGCGCGCGTGCCGCCCTCGAAAGTCCTCAGGCGGCGGCGGATTCCCTGACTCGAGGCTCGATGGTCTCGATGACGGCGCCACCGAGGCAGCGCTCGTCTTCGTAGGCCACGGCATACTGGCCGGGCGTGACGGCGCGCTGTGGCCGCTCGAAGCGCATGCGGACCGTGCCATCGGAGCGCGGCTCGAGCAGCGCCGGCTCGTCCGCCTGGCGGTAGCGCACCTTCACACCGCAGCGGAACGGCTGGCGGCGCGGGCTCGCGAGCCAGTGCCAGGCTCCGGTGACGAGCGCCTCGCTCGAAAGGAGCGGATGATCGTGTCCCTGTACGACGATGAGCGCGTTGCGGCCGACATCCTTCGCGGCCACGTACCAGGGCAGGGGAGGGCGGCCATGCTGTCCGCCGATTCCGAGCCCCCCGCGCTGGCCGAGCGTGTGGAACGCGAGTCCCTGGTGGGTGCCGAGCCGCTCCCCCGAGGGGGACTCGATGGGTCCGGGGGTCACCGGGAGGAAGCGGGTCAGGAACGCGCGGAACGGCCGCTCGCCGATGAAGCAGATCCCGGTGCTGTCGGGCTTGTCGAACACCGGGAGCCCCGAGCGCCGCGCGCGCTCGCGCACCGCGCTCTTCTCGAGCTCGCCGAGCGGCATCAGCGTACGGGACAGCTGCGCCCGCGACACGGCATGCAGGAAATAGCTCTGATCCTTGGCGTCGTCGCGCGCCTTGTAGAGCGCGCCGCCCTCGGGAGAGGGTTCGAGGCGCGCGTAGTGCCCGGTCGCGAAATGCGAGGCGCCGAGGCGGTGCGCCCACTCGAGCGCCACGCCGAACTTGATCTCGCGATTGCACAGCACGTCGGGATTCGGCGTGCGGCCGGCGCGATGCTCGCGCAGGAACTCGCCGAACACCCGCTCGCGGTACTGCCTGGCGAAGCTCGCGCGGTGCAGAGCAATGCCGAGCTCGGCCGCGACCGCGCGCGCGTCCTGATAGTCCTGCGCGGCGGTGCAGTAGCCGTCGTCGTCCTCCTCCCAGTTGCTCATGAAGAGCCCCTGCACGTCGTGGCCCGCATCCTTCAAGAGCAGCGCCGCGACCGCGGAGTCGACGCCCCCGGACAGCCCGACGATGACGCGATTGCTCATAGACTCACCGCGCTGGCACCGGCGCCGCCCGCGGCCTTGAGATCGAGCCCGGCGACCGGCTCGAGCGGGCGACGCTGGCCGACGAGGTAGTCGCGCACGCAGCGCAAGACCAGGGGGCTGCGCAGCTGGGCTTCGCGCCGCTCGAGCTCCCCCGGCGAGAGCCAGTGAGTGCGAACGATGCCGCGATCGAGCTTCTGCGCAGCGTCGTGGTCGGCGACGGCGCCGGTGAAGGCGAAGCGCAGCGTGGCGCGCCCGTTGGCGGGGTTGCGCCACAGGTACACGCCGAGCAGCGCCTTCGGCTCGAAGCGCCACGCGGTTTCTTCGCGCACCTCGCGCACCACGGCGGCCAGCAGCGTCTCACCGTGCTCGACGTGCCCGGCCGGCTGATTGAAGACCAGCCGCCGCCTGACACGCTCCTCCACGACCAGGAAGCGGCCGGCCCTCTCCGTGACGGCCGCGACGGTCACGTCAGGCGTTCGGGACATGGGAGAGGATTATAGCCGTCGGCGCTGCGACGGCTGCTCGGCGCTGCGACGGCTGCTCGGCGGTTCAGCCGCGGCGGGCGGTGCGGGTACGGAGGCCGCGCTCGACCTCGCTGGCGTTCCACACCTGATCGAACTCCTGGAGGTACAGCCGCGCCATTACCTGATTGTTGATGTCGGCGACGCCGTCCCAGCTCTCGGCGCGCATGCGATAGACGATCGCCCGGTCGTCGGCGATCAGGTACGCGGAGGCGCGCTGCGGCGCCTGGGCGGCGGCATAGCGGATGTCGATGCAGCTCGACAGCCGCTTGCCCATGGCCACGAAGCGGTTGCTGTCGCGCATGACACGCGTCGGCTCGGCAAGGAGCACCCGCACCTTGGAGAAGCTGCGGGTCAGCACGAAGTGCTTGATGACCTCGAGAAAGGCCGTCTGGTCGTACAGATCCGGCTCGAGGTCGGGCGTATAGATAGTGATGCGGCGCTGCGCGGTGGCGGCGATCTCGTTGACCGCGGCGCGCACCTCGGCGAGCGAGGTGAGGACGGTCAGCGTCTCCCCGCCCTCTCGCGGCGGCGGGGTCGTGCCAGTCCCGGAGCCCACCGACTCCGAGGCGTAGCGCGCGTTCGCGAGCTGCGCCAATGCACTGTTAACGTCCCATTCCCCGGTCACTGCCACGAGTGGCGCCCCGTCTTCGCCTGCCCGGCCGGCAGGCTGTGCCCGCATCTTAGTGATCGCACTGCGATCTTCGTTGCCAAACCGGTCACGGTTTGGCCGCCGCACCCGCCCGCAGTCAGTCAAAAGCGAGGCGCAGTTCGCATTTTACAAGGGCGCCACTGTCGCCAGTTGCCGACAGTGCCACTCGGTCAGAGCACCAGGGCGGAGGCTTGGGCGCAGCCTCAGACCTGCCGTGCCAGCTGCGCGGCGAGACCCACGTAGTCCGCCGGCCGCAGCGCCTTGAGACGTGCCTTCTCGCTCTGCGCGAGGGGCAGAGTCTCGACGAAGGCTGCGAACGCTGCGCCGTCGATCGCACGGCCCCGGGTGAACTCCTTCAGCCGCTCGTAGCCCCCCGGGACCCCCGCGGCGCGCAGCACCGTCTGCACGGCCTCCGCCAGCACTTCCCACGCCGCATCGAGGTCCGCGGCCATGCGCTTGCGGTCGGCCTCGATCTTGGCCAGGCCGCGGCCGAGCGCGCTCCAGGCGATGAGTGCGTGTGCGAGCGCGACGCCGAGGTTGCGCAGCACGGTCGAATCGGTGAGATCGCGCTGCCAGCGGGACAGCGGGAGCTTCTCGGCGAAGTGGCGCAGCAGCGCATTGGCCACGCCACAGTTGCCCTCGGCGTTCTCGAAGTCGATCGGGTTCACCTTGTGCGGCATGGTCGATGAGCCCACCTCGGCCTGGTGCGCGCGCTGGCGTAGGTAGCCGAGCGAGATGTACCCCCAGAGGTCGCGGGCGAGATCGATGAGCACGACGTTGACCGCCGCGAGGGCGTCGCAGTACTCGCCGATCCAGTCGTGCGGTTCGATCTGCGTGGTCCAGGGGTTGTACTCGAGCGCCATCGAGCTCACGAACGCCCGCGAGACGGCCGGCCAGTCGACCGCCGGGAGCGCGAGAGCGTGGGCGTTGAAGTTGCCGACTGCGCCGTTCCATTTTCCGAGGATGCTTACCGCGGACCAGCGGCGCTGCGCGCGCCTGAGGCGCGCGGCGAAGTTGGCGAGCTCCTTGCCGAGGGTGGTGGGGCTCGCCGGCTGACCGTGCGTGCGGGCCGGCATGGGCATGTCGGCGTAGCGATGCGCGAGCTCGGTCAGCTCGACGCCGCGGGCGTCGAGGGTGCCGAGCAGCGCCGCGCGGGCCGCCTGCAGCAGCCGCGCGTAGCTCAGGTTATTTATGTCTTCGGAGGTGCAGCCGAAGTGCACGAGCTCGAGGGTCGCATCGGCGGCACCGGCCCTGGCGAGCTGCTCGCGCACGTAGTATTCGACCGCCTTGACGTCGTGGTTGATGCGCGCCTCGATCGACTTGACGGCTTCCGCCGCGGCTGGCTCGGGCGCGGATGCGAGCTGGCGTGCGCACTCGGCCACCGCGGGGCTGAAGTGGGCTCCCGGCAGTTGCGGCACGGCCGCCGCCACGTGCAACAGCCACTGCGCCTCGATGCGGATGCGCTCGAGAACAAGTGCGCGCTCGGCGAGCAGGCCACGCAGCGGCGCGGCCGCTGCCTGATAGCGCCCATCCACCGGCGAGAGCGCATCGAGCGCTGACATCAGGTCGCTGCAGCTCGCGGACATGCGTTAACATGATAACGCATACAGTCGCCCGGCCGGGCCTCGGCTGCCGACTTTGGCAGCGCGGGCGGCCGCGGAGTGCGAGCATGACGAGTTCCTTCCGGGTGGAGCATGACAGCATGGGCGAGGTCAAGGTGCCGGCGGAGGCGCTGTGGGGCGCGCACACCCAGCGCGCGGTGCAGAACTTCCCCGTAAGCGGCCTCACCATGCCCCGAGCCTTCATCGCCGCGCTCGGGCTGGTGAAGCAGGCCGCGGCGCGTGCGAACAGGAGTCTGGGGCTCCTCGATGAGCGCATCGCGCAGGCCGTGGAGTCGGCCGCGGCGGAGGTCGCGGCCGGCAACCACGACGCGCAGTTCCCGATCGACGTCTTCCAGACCGGCTCCGGCACGAGCAGCAACATGAATGCGAACGAGGTTGTGGCGGCGCTGGCATCCCGGCGCCTCGGCAGCCCCGTGCACCCCAACGACCATGTCAACATGTGTCAGAGCAGCAACGACGTCATTCCGACCTGCATCCACGTGAGCGCGGCGCTCGCGGTGCGCCGCGAGCTCACCCCGGCGCTCGCGCACCTGGCCGGGGCGCTCGGCGGCCGCGAGCGCGAGCTCGCACGCATCGTCAAGACCGGGCGCACGCACCTGATGGACGCGATGCCGGTGACACTCGGTCAGGAGCTCTCGGGGTGGCGCGCCCAGATCGAGAATGGACTGGCGCGACTCGAGTCGGTGCAGCCGCGCCTCTCGGCGCTGGCGCAGGGAGGCACCGCCGTCGGCACCGGCATCAACGCGCATCCGGAGTTCGGGCGGCGATGCTGCCAGGAGCTCTCCAAGCTCACCGGCGTCACGTTTACGCCGGCGCGCAATTACTTCGAGGCCATGTCGGCGCAGGACACGGCGGTGGAGCTGTCCGGACAGCTGAAGGTCATCGCCGTGAGCCTCATGAAGATCGCCAACGACCTGCGCCTGATGAACAGCGGGCCGCTCGCCGGACTCGGCGAGATCGCGCTGCCCGCGCTCCAACCGGGCAGCAGCATCATGCCCGGCAAGGTGAATCCGGTGATCCCCGAGGCCGCCACCATGGTGGCCGCGCAGGTCATCGGCAACGACACGAGCATCACGATCGCCGGCCAGTCGGGCAACTTCCAGCTGAACGTCATGCTGCCGGTGATCGCGCACAATCTGCTCGAGAGCATCCGGCTGCTCGCCAACGTGACGCGGTTGCTGGCCGACAGCGCCGTCGCCGGCTTCAAGGTCAACGAGGCGCGCATCGCCGCGGTGCTCGACCGCAATCCCATCCTGGTGACGGCGCTGAATCCAGTGATCGGCTACGAGCAGGGCGCCGCGATCGCGAAGAAAGCCTACGCGGAAGGGCGGCCGATCCGCGAGGTCGCCGGCGAGTCCACCAATCTGCCGCGCGAGGAGCTCGCGCGGCTGCTCGATCCGGCCGAGCTCACCAGCGGCGGCATCAAGGGCGGCACCGGCGGTGGAGCCTGAGCGCGCGGGCGCCGCAGCGCCGCGCGACTGGGCGCGGATCATCCGCGAGCGCCTGGCCGGCTCGCGCCCCCGCCATGATGTCTCGGAATGGCTGGTCCCGGGAGTGTGGGGACCGATCGATCCGTCGCAGCGGCGCTTCTATCCGCGCGATCCCGTCCCCGCCGCGGTGCTCGTGCCGCTCATCGAGCGGCCCGAGCTCACGATTCTCTTCACGCAGCGCGCGCCCGATTTGCGCAACCACGCGGGCCAGATCAGCTTCCCCGGCGGGCGCATCGAGAGCCGTGACGAAGGCAGTCCCCGTGCGGCGGCGCTCCGCGAGGCGCGCGAGGAGATCGGACTCGAAGAGCGCTTCGTGTCGGTGATCGGGTACCTCCCCGATCACCTGGTGATCAGCGGTTTCCGGGTGACGCCGGTGGTCGCGTTCGTGCAGCCGGGCTTCGCGCTGTCGCCGGACCCGACGGAGGTTCAGGACACCTTCGAGGTGCCGGTCGATCATCTCTTCGATCCCGCCAATCACCACCGCAATCGCCGCCGCTCCGCATTCACGGGCGAGGAGGTCGAGTTCTGCGACATCCCCTACGGCGAGCGCAATATCTGGGGCGCCACCGCCGGGATGCTCATGACCTTGTACCGTCTGTGCGTGGAGCCGCCGGCCGCCGATGCGGCACGGGTGGGGCCGCATGAGTGAGGCCGAGACCGCGCTCGGCGCGCTGCTCGGGCTGATGGCGAGGCTGCGCGATCCGGAGCGCGGTTGCCCATGGGACCGCGAGCAGACCTTCGGCAGCATCGCTCCCTACACCATCGAAGAGGCCTACGAGGTGGCGGACGCCATCGAGCGCGCCGACCCGCGCCAGCTGCGCGATGAGCTCGGCGACCTGTTGTTTCAGGTCGTGTTCCATGCGCGCATGGCGGAGGAGCGCGGCTGGTTCGATTTCGCGGCCGTCGCCCGCTCGATTCACGACAAGCTGGTGCGGCGCCACAGCCACGTGTTCGCCGGAACTTCGCCCGCACCCGAGGAGCTCGTGCGGGTCTGGGAGGAGCAGAAAGCGCAGGAGCGGGCCGAGTCGGCCGGCGGCGCCCGGGCGGCGGAAGGCGCCGTGTTGGGAGGAGTCCCCAAAGCGCTGCCGGCGCTCACTCGCGCGGCGAAGCTCGGCCGGCGCGCGGCGCGCGTGGGTTTCGACTGGCCCGAGGCATCTTCCGTGCGCGCCAAGGTGCAGGAGGAGCTCGCGGAGCTCGACCGGGCGCTCGCCGCCGTAGCCGAGCGCGGCTTCGATGCGCGCGCTCGGGAGTCGGTGGCGGATGAGCTCGGGGATCTCCTGTTCTCGATCGTCAACTGGAGCCGGCACCTCGAGCTCGATGCGGAAGCGGCGCTCCGTGCGGCCAGTGCCAAGTTCGAGCGCCGCTTCGCGGCCATGGAAGCGCTGGCGCGCGCGCGCGCTCTCGATCTCAAGCAACTCTCGGCGGCCGAGTGGGACGCGCTGTGGAGCGAGGCGAAACTGAACGGTGCCTGAACGCACGCCGACGGTTGAGATTCGCGGCTCGAGAGAGGCGGATGCGTTACGCTTGCGCACACCGATGAAGACTCGCGCCGCACTCCTTATCCTATGGTCGCCGGTGGTCGCGTGGCTCCCTGCGGCGCATGCGGGCGCCGCGGCGCCGGACAGCCGTGTCGCGCCAGGGCCTGCAGCGGCGACCAACAGCGCGGTCACGATGGACCAGGCCGTCAGGATGGTCGAGCGGCGCTTTCACGCCCGGGTGGTCAAGGCCGAGACGGAAAGAGACAACGGCCGCACGGTCTACGTGCTGCGCCTTCTCAGCGACTCGGGCAAGGTGTGGACCGTCCGGGTGGACGCCAGGGACGGGGTGGTTCAATAGGCGCGCTAAGAAAAGGGGAGGCATGCGCGTACTGGTGGTCGAGGACGAGGCGACGCTGCGCGATTCGCTGAAGGAGCGCCTCGCCGCCGCGGGCTTCACGGTGGATGTGGCGCGTGACGGCAACGAGGGGTTGTTTGCCGGACTCGAATATCCGCTCGACGTGGCCATCGTCGACCTCGGGCTCCCGAATCTGCCAGGCCTCGAGGTGATCCGCCGCCTGCGGGCCGCGCGCAAGACTTTCCCGATCCTGATACTCACGGCGCGCGACAACTGGCAGGACAAGGTCGAGGGGCTGCAGGCGGGCGCGGACGACTACGTCGCCAAGCCCTTTCACTTCGAGGAGGTGCTCGCGCGACTGCAGGCGCTGCTGCGGCGCGCGGGCGGCTGGGCGAGCCCGCAGCTCACGTGCGGAAGCGTATCGTTGGATACGCGCGCGCAGAGCGTGCAGGTCGGCGGCGCGCCAGTGGAGCTCACCACGTTCGAGTACCGCATCCTCGAGCACCTCATGCTGCGCGCCGGCGATGTGATCTCCAAGACCGAGCTCACCGAGCGGCTGTACGACCAGGACTTCGAGCGCGACAGCAACGTCATCGAGGTGCTGGTCGGACGGCTGCGCCGCAAGCTCGACCCGCGGGACGAGCTGCATCCTATCGAGACGCTGCGCGGCCGGGGCTATCGCTTCGCGCTGCCGCGCGACTCGGGGTCCTGAGCGCGCCCGGCGCCAACGTGCACTCGCTCAGCCGGCGGTTGCTGCTATCGGTTTCCGCGCCGCTCGCGCTGTTCTTCGGCGTCATGATGGTGGTGCTCGACACCGGCTTTCGGGCGTTGTCCGAACGGACGCTCCGGGAGCTGCTCGACTCGCAGATGGTGTCCCTGATCGCGGCCGCCGAGCCGCAGCCCGACGGCGGTTACGCCCCGCCGCCGCAGGTGCGAGAGCAGAGGCTGTCGACGCCGCACTCGGGACTGTACGCGCAGATCCGCTCCCAACAGCATCAGTGGCGCTCCCCGTCGACGGCCGGGCTGAGCGCCGATTTCGGTCCGCTGCTCGTGCCGGGCGAGCGCACGATCACTTACGCCGCCTTCGATCATGACCGCGTCGCGATCGAGAGCCGTGCGATCCAGTTTGCGGACGATCCGACCGGCGCACGCGCATTCACTTTCAGCGTTGCGGTGAGCCTGAGTCCGTACGAGGAGCAGCTGTGGCGATACCGTCAGCGGCTGGTCGGTTGGTTCATCGGGCTCATGCTGGTGCTGCTCGTCACGCTCGCGGCGCTGCTGCACTGGATGCTGCGGCCGGTGCGCCGCCTGGAGCGGGAGATCCACGAAGTGGAGGAGGGCCGCCGCGAGAATCTCGGCGCCGGCTATCCGCGCGAGCTCGCCGGCGTTGCGACCCACCTCAACGCACTGCTCATCGGGGAGCGCAAGCGCGTCGCCCGCTACCGCGACACCCTCGGCAATCTCGCGCACAGTCTGAAGACGCCGCTCGCCGTCATGCGCTCGAGTCTGCCCGGCGAGGCCCGCGGCAGCACGGTGTCGGCGGAGATCGACCGCATGAGCGGCATCATCGAGCACCAGCTCAAGCGTGCCGCCGCCTCGGGCGGCGCGCTCCTCGGGCAGGCGCCGGTGGACGTGGCGCAAGTTGCGGCTGAGCTGCGCGGCGCGTTGCTCAAGGTATATGCAAACAAGGACCTCTCGCTCGAGCTCGCGGTTGGGCCGGGAACGCAGTTCGTCGGCGATCGCGGCGACCTGATGGAGCTGCTGGGAAATATCCTCGACAACGCCTGCAAATGGTGTCGCAGCCGGGTGCGGCTGACGGCCGGGAGCGACGAGAGCGCAGACCCCCGTGAGCGGCTCAGCCTCGTCATGGAGGACGACGGGCCCGGCATCTCGGAGGCCGACCGAGCGCGGGTGCTCGAGCGCGGCGTACGCGCCGATCAGAACGTGCCGGGGCACGGGCTGGGGCTCGCGATGGTGCACGACACCGTGGATCTCTACGGCGGGCGGCTGTCGATCGACACCTCGCCGCTGGGGGGCGCACGGGTCACGGTCAGGCTGCCGGGGCGTTGATCGGCTCAGCGCGCTGAAAAGCGCAAGCGCATGGGGAAAGCCTGCGCTCGCGGCCGCTCAATCACTGGTCGATCTTGAACTGGATTCCCTGGGCGAGCGGCAGCTCGCGGCTCCAGTTCACGGTGTTGGTCTGGCGGCGCATGTACGCCTTCCAGGCATCCGAGCCCGACTCGCGCCCGCCGCCGGTATCCTTCTCCCCGCCGAAGGCCCCGCCGATCTCGGCGCCCGAGGTGCCGAGATTGATGTTGGCGATGCCGCAGTCGCTGCCTCCGGCCGACAGAAAGGCCTCCGCGTTAGCCAAGCGGTCGGTGAACAGCGCCGAGGACAGGCCGT
>Ga0209472_1000084_pt1 | contig 53814 bp, 50 predicted proteins | sample GraSoiAngelo_130_FD_185887 | JGI IMG/M metagenome (GOLD analysis project Ga0209472, IMG submission 185887) | Grasslands soil microbial communities from the Angelo Coastal Reserve, California, USA - 14_0929_02_20cm (SPAdes) (version 2) | ecosystem: Environmental > Terrestrial > Soil > Grasslands ... | reverse complement strand
CCGACATCCACCAGCTCGAAGCCGCTTTTCGCCGCCAGTTCCTTCATCTCCGGGTCGGCGTTGAGGGCCGCCCACAGCTCCGACATGCGCCGGCGCGCCTCGGCCGGCGTCGATTTCGGCATTCCGATGCCACGGAAGGCGCCGTCCACCCAGTCGATGCCGAGCTCGCGGAAGGTCGGGACCTCGGGCAGCAGGGGGTGGCGCTGCTCCATCGCCACGACCAGCGCCCGCACCTTGCCTTTGTTGTTGACAGCGAAGGCGGTGTACGACATGGCGCCGGCGACGTGGCCGCCGATCACCGCGGTCGTCATGTCGCCGGTGCCCTTGAAGGGCACGTAGGTCGTCCTGATGCCGAAGGTGGCGTCGAGCCGCTCGTGTGCGGCGTGGTTCGCCGAGTTGAGGCCCGAGCCGCCGAGCGTGATGCGCTCGGGCTGCTCCTTCGCCGCCCTCACGAAATCCTGGAAACTGCGCAGCGGGCTCGACTCGGCGACGACCAGCGCGTCGGGCGTGTAGTGAAACCAGTACACCGGCGTGATGTCGTCGGTCCTGTACTGCACCGTGCCCTCCATCGGCTGCAGCACGATATGCGGCAGGTTGATGCCGGCGATGTTCAGCCCATCGCCGGGCAGCTGGTTCAGCTGCATCCACAACAGGCCGCCGCCGGCCCCCGGCTTGTACTGGATGATGGTCTCGATCGCCGGGCATTTCTTCTTAAGCACCAGCTGCTGGTGGCGCGCCGAGAGATCGGACTCGCCCCCCGCCGGGAAGGCCTGCCAGTAAAGCAGGTTCTTTTCTGGACAGGCCTGCGCCGCCGCTGCACCCGACAAAAGGCTCGCGATGACTGCAAAAGCGAAACGCATCAATCCACCTTGGCGCCGGAGAGCTTCACCACGTTCGCCCACTTGACGATGTCCTCGCGCAGGAACCGGTCGAACTGCTCGACGCTCATGCTCATGGGAACCGCGCCCTGCTTGGACCAGGCCTCCTTCACATCGGGCGCGTTCACGATCCTGTTGACCTCGAGATTCATCCTCTCCAGGATCGGCCGCGGCGTTCCCGCCGGCGCCATCAGGCCGAGCCAGATGGTCGCCTCGTAGCCAGGCACTCCGGCTTCGGCGATGGTCGGGGTCTCCGGCATGACCGGGGAGCGCCTGTTACCGGTGGTGCCGAGGGCGTGCACCTTTCCGGCGCGGGCGTTACCCGCCATGGTGGTGATCGCGTCGAACATCATCTGGACTTGCCCGCCCAAGATCGCGGTGCGCGCCTGGTCGCTTCCCTTGTGGGGTACGTGCACGATGTCGACGCCGGCCATCGCCTTGAAGAGCTCGCCCGCCATGTGGTACGGCGTGCCGGGGCCAGACGAGGCGTAGTTCAGCGCGCCGGGCTTCGATCTGGCGAGCGCGATGAACTCCTTCAGGTCCTTTGCCGGCACGGAAGGGTGGATCACCATGATGAGATCGGAGTAGTTCACCGGCGTGATCGGCGCGAAGTCGCGCATCAGGTCGAAGGGCTTTTTCGGAATCAGCGTCTCGTTCACCGTGTGCGTGTTCGACATCATGAGCAGCGTGTAGCCGTCGGGCGGCGACTTGGCCACCACGTCGGTGCCGACGATCGAGCCGCCGCCTGGCCGATCCTCGACGACGAAAGGCTGGCCGAGCGCGTCCTGCAGCTTGGCGCCGATGAAGCGGCCGTAGATATCGGCCGGCCCGCCTACGCCGTAGGGCACGACGATCTTCACGGCGCGCGCCGGATAGGCCTGCGGCGACGCGGCCGCGCTGACGGACAGCAGCAGCAGCGCCAGCACAGCGCGAAGCATCTTTCCTCCTTGGCCGCTTAGAATGACTGCGGAACATGAGAATACCAAAACTGCCCTCGCGCATCACCGTTGAGGGACTGGATCGCGCCCCCCATCGTGCGTTCCTGCGCGCGCTCGGCCTGTCGGATGCCGATCTGGGCAAGCCGTTCATCGGCGTCGCCTCGACCGACGGGCGCGTGACGCCGTGCAATGCGCTGCTCGGGGAGTTCGCGCGCCAGGCCTGCGCCGCCATCCGCGGCGCGGGCGGCGTGCCGTTCGATTTCGCCTCGATCTCGGTGGCCGACTCGATGTCGATGAACCACGGCGGCATGCGCTACTCGCTGGTGTCGCGCGAAATCATCGCCGACGGCGTCGAGGCGGTGGCGCGCGGCCATGCCTATGACGCGCTCGTCACCTTCGCCGGCTGCGACAAGACGCTGCCCGGCATGATGATGGCGATGGTGCGACTCAATCTGCCTTCGGTGTTCGTCTACGGCGGCGCCGCGCTGCCCGGGAAATGGCAGGGACGCGATGTCACCGTGCTCGATACCTATGAGGCGGTCGGGGCGGTGCTCGCCGGAGACATGCAGGAGGATGACTTGAGGGCGCTTGAGCATGCCTGCCTGCCGACGCTGGGCTCGTGCCCGGGACAGTTCACCGCCAACACGATGGCGATGGTGGCGGAGACGCTCGGCCTCGGGCTTGCCGGCTCGGCGACCTTGCCAGCCGTTTCTCCGGAACGAGGCGATCTTGCGCGCAAAGCCGGCCAGGTCGTGATGAATCTTTTGAAAGACGGTCCGCTGCCGAGAGAGCTGGTGACAAAGAAGAGCCTGGAGAACGCCTGCGCCGCGGTCGCCGCGACCGGCGGCTCGACCAACGCCGGGTTGCACATTCCGGCGATCGCGCACGAGGCCGGGATCCGGTTCTCGCTCGATGATTTCGCGCGCGTGGCGAAGCGCACGCCGCTGATCGCCGACATGAAGCCGGGCGGGCGTTTCCTCGCGAAGGACCTGCACGCCGCGGGCGGCGTTTATGCCGTGCTGAAAGCGCTGCTTGAGCGCGGCGCGCTGCACGGCGATTGCCTGACGCTCTCGGGCAAGACGCTCGAAGATGAGTTGATGAACTGCCGCGACCCAGACGGAGAAATCATCAAACATGAACCTATCATGAAGACCGGAGGCATCGTGGTTCTCAAAGGCAACCTCGCGCCCGGTGGCGCGCTCATCAAGGTAGCCGGGCTGAAGTCGCTGCTGTTCGAGGGCCCGGCGCGGGTTTTCGATTCTGAGGAAGCCTGCGCCGAGGTGGTGAAGAGGCGCGCTTACAAGGCGGGCGAAGTACTGGTGATCCGCTACGAAGGGCCGAAAGGCGGACCGGGGATGCGCGAGATGCTCGGCGTCACCGCCCTCATCTACGGACAGGGCATGGGCGAGAGGGTCGCGCTCCTCACCGATGGCCGCTTCTCCGGCGCGACGCGCGGCATGATGATCGGCCACGTCTCGCCGGAAGCCGCGGCGGGCGGACCGCTCGCGCTGGTGAAGAACGGAGACCGCATCCGCATCGATGCCTCTGCAGGCAGCTTGAGCGTGGCGCTGCCGAAAGCGGAACTGTCGAAAAGAAGGGCGAAAAGGCCCAAACAGTCGCTCTCGGGCGCGCTCGAGAAATATGCGGCGCTCGTCGGCCCCGCCAACCTGGGCGCGGTCACGCACAGCGGAGCCAGGAAGGCTTAAGCTTCGCCGATGTCCGACGTCGTAGATCTGCGCTCCGATACCGTCACGCGCCCCTCGGCCGCGATGCGCAAGGCGATGCTCGAGGCGGAGCTCGGCGACGACGTGTTCGGCGACGATCCGACGGTGAACCGGCTGCAGGAGCGCGCGGCCGAGATCTTCGGCTTCGAGGCGGCGCTGCTGTTCCCGTCCGGGACGCAATCCAACCTCGCCGCGCTGATGAGCCACTGCCAGCGCGGAGACGAAGTGATCCTCGGCGCGGAGTCGCACAGCTACCGCTATGAAGCCGGCGGCCTCGCGGTGCTCGGCTCGATCCAGCCGCAGGCCATCGCCAACCGCCCCGACGGCACGCTCGAGCTGGGCGAGGTCGAGGCGGCGATCAAGCCGGACGATCCGCATTTCGCGCGAACGCGCCTGCTCGCTCTCGAGAACACCATCACGGGACGGGTCCTGCCAAGGACCTATCTCGAACAGGCGGTCGGCCTGGCGAAGAGAAAAGGCCTTTCAACGCACCTCGACGGCGCGCGCATCTTCAACGCCGCCGTGGCGCAAGACATGAAGGTGAACGACCTCTGCGCCGGATTCGATTCGGTGTCCTCCTGCCTGTCAAAGGGCCTGGGCGCACCGGCCGGAACGGTCCTGCTGGGCAGCACCGATTTCATTCAGCGAGCCAGGCGGGCGAGAAAAATCCTCGGCGGCGCGATGCGCCAGGCGGGCGTCATCGCCGCCGCCGGCCTGTACGCGCTCGAGAACAACGTCGAGCGGCTGCGCATCGATCATGAAAACGCCGGCAGGCTCGCGCGCGGGCTGCGCGAGCTCAAGCTCGAAGTCCAGCACCACAGCAACATGGTGATGGTTCGCATGCCGCCGGAAATTGCGGGGGAACTGGCCGGCTACATGAGGAGCAAGGGGATCCTGGTGCTGCCGGGCGCGCCGCTGCGCCTGGTCGCCCACCTCGACGTCGACGCGCGCGGGATCGATCGCGCGCTGGCCGCGTTTGGCGCCTTCATTTCATCATGCCCGGCAGGTAGGTCGAGATGACGGGAAAGGCGACCAGGATCGCGAGCCGAATGCAGTCGGCGGCCATGAACGGCAGCACGCCGCGGAAGATGGTGCGCGTCGGCACCTGCGGCAGCAGCGTGTTGAGCACGAACAGGTTCATTCCCACCGGCGGGCTGATGAGCCCGATCTCGACCACTACCACGATCAGGATGCCGAACCATACCGGGTCGAGGCCGAGGTGCACCACGAGCGGAAAGAACACCGGCACGGTGAGCAGGATCATCGACAGCTCCTCCATCGCGGTGCCCAGGATCACGTAGATCGCCATGATGGCGGCAACCACCAGGATCGGATGCAGCTCAAAACGCTTTACCAGGTCGCGCAGCTCTCCCGGCATGCTCGTGATGTTGACGAACTCCGCGAACATCAGAGCGCCGATCAGGATGAGGAACAGCATCGAAGTGGTGCGCGCGCTTTCCACCAGCGACGCGTAGAGCGTCTTCCAGTTCAGCGCGCGGCGCGCGATAGCGAACACCATGGCGCCGAAGGCGCCGATCGCGGCGCCTTCGATGGCCGTGAATACGCCGCCGTAAATGCCGCCCATCACCAGCGTGAACAGCGCGATCACGCTGGTCACGCCCTTGTAGACCAGCGCCAGGCCGAACACGATGAATGCGCCGATCACCGCCGCGTCGTCCGCGTCGAGCCAGCCGAGCTTCGCAACGCCGATGATCACCACGCCGGCGGCCGCGAACGCCGACAGCCCCTCGAGCGTGGCAAGGCGCTCGCGCCAGCTCATCCGCTCGCCCGGCGGTCCGGCCTTGGGATCGCGCCAGGTGATGTATCGCACCGCGAGGCACAACAGGACTGTCGCCAGGACTCCCGGCAGGATGCCGGCGGCGAACAGCTTGCCGATGTTGGTCTCGGTCATGATGCCGTAGATCACCATGATGGTGGAGGGCGGGATCAGGATGCCGAGCGTGCCGCCTGCCGCGATCGCGCCGGTGGACAGGTAATCGGCATAGCCGAACTTCTTCATCGACGGGTACGCCACCTTGGCGAAGGTCGCCGCGGTGGCGATCGAGGAGCCGCAGATCGCGCCGAACCCGGCGCAGCCGAGGATGGTCGCCATCGCCAGGCCGCCGCGCAGATGGCCGATGAACGCATACGCGGTGCGGAACAGCTCCTGCGACATGCCGGCGCGGGTGACCAAGTTGCCCATCAGGATGAACAGCGGGATGACCGACAGCGTGTAATTGCGGCCGGTCTCGTAGATCTTGGTCTGCGCGGTGGCGAAGGCCACCGCCCAGTTCCAGTCGCGCATGTAGGCGTAGCCGACGATGCCGACGATTCCCATCGACAGCGCGATCGGGATGCGCAGGAACGCGAGGACCATCATGGCCAGCAAGCCGCTCAGCGCTTCGGCCACGAGGCTCTCAGGTGGTTGCCTGGGAGGCGCGCAGGGTACCGGGCACGAAGACCCGCAACACGTGCACCGCTCCCGTCAGCCCGATCATCAGCGCCATGAAATACACGAACGGGCCGACCGGAATGCGCAGCACGTCGGTGGTGTCGCCGTAGCCGGCGATGCGCGTGGCCTTGATCCAGACCTGCCACGCCAGGAAGAACATCACTGCGGCGCAGACGGCGTGCACCACGCGCACCAGCGCCGCGGTCGCGCGCGGCGTGAGCATGCGGTCGATGAAGTCCATGGTGACGTGCTCGTCGGCGTGCGACACGAGCGGCAGGCCGGCGAAGATCAGGACCAGCAGCATCAGCTCCGTGGCCTCGAACGCGCCGCGCAGCGGCCAGTTGAACAGGTAGCGCGACACCACGTCGGCGAACGTGATCAGCATCAGCGCGAACAGGATCGCCGAGGCCGCGACGCCGAGCGCGGCGTCGAGCCGTTCCTCCCACAGCTTGCGCTTATTTTCCGGCGGCAACGCGCTTCAGTTCCTCGCGGAACTCCTTCAGCACCATGGCGCCGTCGATGTTGCGCTTCTCCTTCGCGTCCTTGATCCAGGCCTGGATCACCGGCTGCGCCTTGCTCTGGATTTCCTTGACCAGGGCCGGGTTTGCCTGGTCGATCTGCACGCCCGCCCTCTTCATGCCCTCGTTGCCGACGCGGTCGACGTGGTCCCAGGATTTACCGGCACGCCGCGCGAGATGTTCGCCGCCGAATTTGCTGAGCAGGTCCTGGTCGGCCTTGGCGAGCTTCCCCCACTTGTCTTCGTTGATGAAGAACCCGAACGAGGAGCTGTAGAAGCCACCGGGGAACAGCGTCGCGTACTTCACCAGGCTGTCGAGCTTGAAGGAGATGATCGACTCCTGCGGGAAAAACACGCCGTCGGCGATGCCGGAGCTCAGCAACTCGTAGGACTCGGGCGCGGGCTTGACGAAAGCCGAGGCGCCGAGCGCGCGCGCCATCGCCTCAGCGATGCCGCCCCCGGTGCGGATTTTCATGCCCTGCAGGTCCGCCAAGGTCTTGATCGGCCGCTTGGTATTGAACATCTGGCCGGGCCCGTGGGTGAAGACGCCGAGCAGATGCACGCCCTTGTACTCGCCCGCCTTGTGAAGAAGCTTCCAATGGATGCGGTTATAGGCGACGGAGTTGATTTCGGCGGTTTCGCCGGCGCCGGGGAGCTCCGCCACGAGGGGCAGGACGTGGCGCGCCGGCGTGTAGCTGGCGGTCACGTACGAAACGTCGACCAGGCCGTCCCTCACGGCGTCGAAAGTCCCGGGCGGCGCTGACGGGTGCTTGGGCAGCATCTGGAACTTCAGCCGCCCGCCGCTCGCCTTCTCGACTTCGTCGCCGAAGCCTTGCAGCACCACGCTGGTCAGGTGATGCTGCGGCGACACCCATGACGACATCGTCAGCGTGGTCTGCGCGTGCGCTGGCGCCGCGAGCGCGCAACCGGCAAGCGCGGTAAGCGCAAGCTTACGCAAGATGATCATGTAACTCCTCCTCTTTGCACTCCTAATCATAAATGTTTGTCGTGAATGCGTGTGCGATGCGTTGTGTTCGGCGCGCGATTTGGATACGATTCCGGCTCGCTCGCTTGCCGCAGAGCGGTCGGAAAAAGGGAGAGCACATGCCACACGTGGTCACCAAGTCTGATCTGGTCCAGGTTGCGGCGAAGGCCAGCAATCTCAGCAAGTCGGCGGCGGGCGACGCGCTCAACGCGGTGTTCGAAGCGATCGTCGCCAACGTCGCGAGCGGCAAGCGCGTCACCGTAGTCGGCTTCGGCACATTTCTGCCGCGAAAAAGAAAGGCGCGGGCCGGGCGCAGCCCCTCCAGCGGCAAGGAGATCAAGATTCCCGCCAAGACCATCCCTGCCTTCGCCGCGGGGCAGGGCTTCAAGGAAGCCGTCGACAAGTAAGCTTCTCTTACGCCTGCGGGGGCTGCGATTCGCAGCCCCTTGTTTTTTTAGGCATTGCAAAGCATGGGAAGGCTTGGCAGAATCTGCGAAGCACAATTCCTGCCACATGGACAAGCCGCTCATCCTCTCGCTCGACAGCCACGGCGTGCCGCACCGCTGGATCAGCTGGCAGCAGGCGTGCTTCTACTACGCGAAAAACCTGGTCGCGTGGACGCTGGGCGACGAGACCTTCACTTATTACGGCGGCATCAGCCGGCTGACCGGCGAGCGCTCGAGCATCACCGCCCACTCCATCGTCGCCATCAAGGGCAAGGCGCTGGCGGCGAAAGGCTTCCACCACGTGCCGCCGCTGAACAACCGCGAGCTGTTCAGGCGCGACCGCCACATGTGCGCGTACTGCGGCGGCGAATTCAGCTACTTCCGGCTGACGCGAGATCACATCACGCCGCTGTCGCGCGGCGGGCGCGACACCTGGATGAACGTCGTCACCGCCTGCCGGCACTGCAACGGGAACAAGCGCAACCGCCTGCCGCAGGAGTCCGGCCTGGAGCTGCTCTACGCGCCCTACGTTCCGAACAAGGCCGAGTACCTGATCCTCACCAACCGCCGCATTCTCGCCGACCAGATGGAGTTCCTGAAGCAGCACCTGGCGTCGCATTCGCGGTTGGTTCTCGCTCCTGCCTGATTTCTGGCGCAATAGCGGCTTTCACCTGCTGGAACGCGACGTCGCGGGGCGCCTGCGGATCACCGACGATTTCCTGCGCGCCTATTACCTGCGGCCGGAGATCCATCCGGTCGAGGAATCGGGCGATGAGGAGCGCCGCCTGCATGCCGCTCTCATGCAACATCCAAGAACCGAGGTTTCGGAAAAAGACCTCAATTCGATAGGCGACGCAGATGCGCGGGACAATTACCGCATCGTTCTGCGCTTCCGCGATAAGCTGCTCGAGGCCGGCACGCTCGAGGGCTGCTACATGAATCTGTTCAAGGGCGCGATCGACGTGCCGCCGCTGTTCATCGGGCAGCTCGCGCACGTGATCCTGCGGAACATCCTCGACGGCTGCGACGATCCGCTGCAGCTGCGCGCCGCCGAGCTGTTTTTTCGCGAGCAGAAGGCGACCCTGCGCGACGGCCACCTGCTGCTCGCCGATTGCGAGACGGTCGAGAGGCACGCCGCGGGAACGCGCTTCGGCAGCGTGGGGCGCCTGATCGTCGAGGCGCAGGGCGCGCTCGGCGCGGTCGAGCTCGACGTTCTGGACCGCGCCAACGCGGCGCTCTACTGGGAGCGCGAATCGCGCCACGACACGGTGATCAGCATCACCTACGGCCGCCCGGCGCTCGATGCGCTGTGCCGCGTCATGGAAGCCTGGGTACGGCATTTCCTCGATGTCAAAGCCTTGATCAAACCGGTGCGTCGTATCGACGAGCCCCGTTGGGCCTGGCACGTCGGGCTCGACGCCGAGTCGAGCGACGTGCTCAACGAGCTGTGGTCGGGCCGGGAAGTCGACGCCGGGCGCATGCGCCGCGTGCTCGCGCTCTTCGCGCTCCAGTTCGACGATGCCGCAGCGATGCGGCCCGACATCGCAGGCCGTGTCGTCTACCTCGGCCTGTGCGCCGACGAACACGAGTTCGTGCGCATGAAGCCGCAGAACCTGCTGCTGAACCTCCCGCTGAATGAAGCCTGATTACTGGGACCGCGCCAAGCGAGCGCTGGCGCGGAAGGACCCCGTCATGGCCGCCATCATCCGCTCGCGGCCGAAGGTATTCCTGGCGCGTCGCGGCGAGCCCTTTGTCACGCTCTCGCGCGCCATCGTCGGCCAGCAGATCTCGGTCAAAGCGGCGCAGAGCGTCTGGGACAAGGTCTGTCTTTGCGCCGGCGCAGTCACGCCGCAAAGCGTCCTCGCGAGAAGAAGGAGCGAGCTGCGCGCCTGCGGCCTGTCGGAGCGCAAGGTCGAGTACATCGCCGATCTGGCGCAGCACTTCCTCGATGGCGCGATCCGCGTGCAGCGCTGGCCCGACATGGATGACGAGGCGGTCATCGCCGAGCTGACCCAGGTGCGCGGCATCGGCCGCTGGACCGCCGAGATGTTCCTCATCTTCAGCCTGCTGCGCCCCGACGTCTTTCCGCTCGACGACCTTGGCCTGCAGAAGGCGATCCGGCGCGCCTACTTCAAGAAAAAAGTCTCCTTGTCCACCATGGCCAGGCTGGGCAACGCCTGGCGACCCTGGCGCTCGGTGGCGACCTGGTACCTGTGGCGCTCGCTCGATCCGTTGCCGGTAGAATACTGACAGCCAGACGATCGGCTAGAATCGCGCGCCGATGAAGACCACGTTCCTCGAATTCGAGCAGCCGATCGCCGAGCTGGAGCAGCGCATCGAGGAGCTGCGCTACGTGGCGGACGATTCCGCGGTCGACATCTCGGAGGAGATCCAGCGCCTCACCAAGCGCAGCCAGACGCTCACCAAGGACATCTACGGCAAGCTGACGCCCTGGCAGGTGGCGCAGGTCGCGCGCCATGCGCAGCGCCCTTACACGCTGGACTATGTGCAGATGCTGTTCACGCATTTCGAGGAGCTGCACGGCGACCGCGCTTTCGCCGACGACGCCTCGATCGTCGGCGGCCTGGCGCGCTTCGGCAACGCGCCCTGCGTGGTCATCGGCCACCAGAAAGGCCGCGATACCAAGGAGAAGATCCTGCGCAACTTCGGCATGCCCAAGCCCGAGGGCTACCGCAAGGCGCTGCGCCTGATGAAGCTGGCCGAGAAATTCTCGCTGCCGGTGTTCACCTTCGTCGATACGCCAGGCGCCTACCCGGGGATCGACGCCGAGGAGCGCGGCCAGTCGGAGGCCATCGGCCGCAATCTGTTCGAGATGGCGCGGCTGCGCACCCCGATCATCGTCAGCGTGATCGGCGAGGGCGGCTCGGGCGGCGCGCTCGCCATCGCGGTGGGCGACGTGGTGCTGATGCTGCAATACGCGACGTATTCCGTGATCTCGCCGGAGGGCTGCGCGTCGATCCTGTGGCGCAGCGCCGACCAGGCGCCCGAGGCGGCCGACGTGCTGGGAATCACCGCCGGCAGGCTGAAGACGCTCGGGCTGATCGACAAGATCGTGCCCGAGCCGCTCGGCGGCGCGCACCGCGACCCCCAGGCCACCGCGCAGGCGCTGCGCAAGGCGCTCGCCGAGGCGCTCAAGCAGCTGCAGGAGAAAAAGCCCAAAGAGCTGGTCGAGCAACGCCTCGAGCGCGTAATGGCCTATGGCAAGTTCAAGGAAGCGGCCGAGCGGTGAGCTCGTCGCCGAGGTCGGGCGATTTCTCGGTTCCATCGATCTGCGCGGCAAGCGCCTCGCCGTCGGGCTCTCCGGCGGGGTCGATTCCGTCGTGCTGCTTCATGTATTGAAGCAACATCCTGGGCTGAATCTCTCGGCCATCCACGTTCACCATGGCCTGAGCCCGAATGCCGGCGCGTGGGCGCGGTTCTGCCGCGCCCTGTGCACGCGCTGGGGCGTGCCGCTGGCGGTGCGCCGCGTGAAGGTGGCGAAAGGCGGCAAAGGTCTAGAGGCCGCGGCACGCGAAGCCCGCTACCGGGCTTTCAGAAACAGTCCTTGTGACGCCGTCGCGCTCGCGCACAACCGCGACGACCAGGCCGAGACGGTGCTCATGAACCTCCTGCGCGGCGCCGGCGTACGCGGCGCGAGCGGCATGCCGCCGCGCGGCCGCCTCGACGGCAGGATGCTGCTGCGGCCGCTGCTCGAAGTGCCGCGCGTGGCGATCCTCGCCTACGCCCGGGAGCAGGGCCTGGAATGGGTGGAGGACGAGAGCAACGCCGACGAGGCGCTGACTCGCAACTTCGTGCGCCGGCGCCTCGGACCGTTGATCGAATCGCGCTTTCCGCGCTGGCGGGAAAGCCTGGCGCGGGCGGCGCGGCACTTCGCCGGCGTGGGGCTCGACGCGCAAGCGCTGCTGCGCGAGTTCCTCGCGGCGCAGGGGCTGCGCGCGCCAAGCGAGGCGAAGCTCGTCGAGATGCTGAAGCAGCTCACCTCCGGCGGCGCGCGCATCATGGTCGAGCACGACGGCATGCGGCTGCGCGTCTACCGCGGCAGGCTCGCGCTCGCGCCGGCAGCCCCCGCCGCGCCGTTCGCGCCGGTGGAATGGAAAGGCGAGCCGCGCATTCCGATCCCCGCGCTCGGCGGCAAGCTCCTGTTCAGGCGGGCACGCGGTGAAGGCATCGACCTCCACAAGCTCGGGCAGTGCCGCGTCGCAGTGCGATTGCGTGCGGGAGGCGAACGGCTCCAGCCCGATCGGCGGCGGCCGCGCCGCACTTTGAAGAACCTGTTCCAGGAAGCGGGCGTGCCGCCCTGGCAGCGCGACCGGCTGCCGCTGCTGTTTTGCGGCGACGATCTGGTGTGGGCGCCGGGACTGGGCATCGATGCGCGCTATCAGGCGACGGCCGATACGATCGGAGTAGTCCCGGAATGGCGCTAAGCCGTTGTTTTTACGAAATCGAACGCGTCGACCGTGATAAAATTTCGGGTTGATTTTTCGAAACCTGCGTGGAGACAGCGGGAATGGCGGTCGAGCGGACCCTTTCCATCATCAAGCCCGACGCCGTGAAGAAGAACGCGATCGGCCGCATCCTGGCGAGGTTCGAAGCCGCCGGCCTCAAGATCATCGCTGCGCGCATGATGCTCTTGTCGCGCACCGAGGCCGAAGGGTTCTATGCTGTTCATCGTGAGCGGCCCTTCTTTCGCGACCTGGTGGAGTTCATGACCTCCGGACCGGTCCTCGTGCAGGTGCTCGAGGGCGACAACGCGATCGCGAAGAACCGCGAGCTGATGGGCGCCACCGACCCGAGGAAAGCCGACAAGGGAACGATCCGCGCCGATTTCGCGGCGTCGATCGACGCCAACGCCGTCCACGGCTCCGACGCGCCCGACACCGCGCGCGTCGAGATCGCCTACTTCTTCCCCGCCTGCGAGGTGTTTTCACGTTGAAGCAGAATCTCCTCGACCTCGACGCCGCAGGCCTGGGCCGCTTCTTCGAGGCGCGGGAGGAAAAGCCGTTCCGCGCTCGCCAGCTGCTGCACTGGATCCACCAGCGCGGCGAAAGCGACTTCGCCCGCATGAGCGACCTCGCCAGGCCGCTGCGCGACAAGCTCGCCCTCTGCGCGTGCATCGAAGCTCCTCGCATCGTCGGCGACACCGCTGCGCAGGACGGGACGCGCAAGTGGCTGCTCAAGGTGGACGGCAGCAACGCGGTAGAGGCGGTTTTCATCCCCGAGCCGAGCCGCGGCACGCTCTGCGTCTCGAGCCAGGCGGGCTGCGTGCTGGACTGCGCTTTCTGCTCGACCGGCAAGCAGGGCTTCAACCGCAACCTCGGCACGGCGGAAATCGTCGGCCAGCTGTGGCTCGCCAACCGGCTGCTCGAGGGCGAAAGGCCGGTGACGAACGTCGTCATGATGGGAATGGGGGAACCCCTTCTCAATCTGGACAACGTGATTCCCGCGCTGCGGCTGATGCTCGACGACAACGCGTACGGGCTTTCGCGCCGGCGCGTCACGGTGTCGACCGCGGGAGTGATTCCCGGCATGGACCGGCTGCGCGACGAATGCCCGGTCGCCCTGGCGCTCTCGCTGCATGCGCCGAACGACGCGCTGCGCGACCAGCTGGTCCCCGTGAACCGCAAATACCCGCTGCGCGAGCTGCTTGCGGCGTGCAACCGCTACCTCCAGAAAGCGCCGCGCGACTTCATCACTCTCGAGTACGTCATGCTCGAGGGCGTGAACGACGCGGACGCGCAAGCGCGCGAACTGGTAGCTGTCGCGCGCCAGGTGCGCTGCAAGTTCAACCTGATTCCGTTCAATCCTTTCCCGCATTCCGGGTTTCGCCGCTCGAGCCCGGAGCGGATCCGGCGCTTCGCCGAGATCCTGCAGCGCGCCGGCCTGACGGTGACCACGCGCAAGATCCGCGGCGATGGCATCGCGGCCGCCTGCGGTCAGCTTGCCGGCGATGTGGCCGACCGCACGCAGCGCAGCGCACGGCGCATTCCTCTGAAAGAGGTGCGCGCGTGAAACGGCTGCTTTACCTTGTGTTCCTGGCGCTCGCCGGCTGCGCCGGCCAGACGAGCGAGCCGAGCGTCGACACCGGCACCATCGTCGGCGAGGTCGGCGAGCCGCGCAACCGCGCCAAGATCCACACCGAGCTCGCGGCCCAGTATTACAGCCGCGGCAACATGGGGGTCGCGCTCGAGGAGCTGCGCATCGCCGCCGCCGCCGACCCGAGCTATGCGCCGACGCAGAGCATGTTCGGCCTGGTGTACATGGACTTGCGCGAGAACCAGCTCGCCGAGTCGAGCTTCGAGCGCGCGCTGCGCCTGTCGCCGAACGACCCTGACATCAACCACAACTACGGCGTGTTCCTGTGCCAGACGCGGCGCGAAGGCCAGGCGATCACCTATTTCCTGCAGGCCATCCGCAACCCGCTGTACGCGGCACCGTGGAAATCGTACTCGGCGGCCGGCGTCTGCACGCTGCGCACCAACAATCTCAAGGACGCCGAGGAGTTCTTCAAGCGCGCGCTGCGCCTGGATCCAGAAGAGCCGATCTCGCTGCTGAGCCTCGGCCAGATCCGCTACCGGCAGGGCAGCCTAGACGAGGCGCGCAAGCTCGTGTCGCAGCACAACAAGCTGGTCGCGCCCAGCGCCGAGTCGCTGTGGCTCGCGCTGCGCATCGAGCGCAAGCTCGGCGAGCGCGTTGCCGAGCAGTCGTATGCCAACCAGCTGCGCCGGCGCTTCCCCGGCTCCCCCGAGTACCAGGCGCTGCAGCGGGGCAGCTTTGACTGAATCGTCCGTCACCGGAGTCGGCGAAGAGCTGCTGCGCGCCCGGCAGGCGTGCGGGCTGGAAATCACCGACGTTGCGCAGCAGCTGAAGTTCGCCCCGCGCCAGCTCGAGGCCCTCGAGCAGGAACGCTTCGACCTGCTTCCAGGAGCGACGATCGCGCGCGGCATGCTGCGCAACTATGCGCGCCTGCTGAAGCTCGATCCGGAGCCGCTGGTCCAGCGCATGGCCGACCGGCTGGACGCCCCCGACTCGAACCGCCTCGCGGAGCGCTTCAGCCAGCCGGTGCCGTTCTCCGACGGCGCCCGGCGCGCCACCTTCGTCTACATCGGCCTGTCGCTCGGCATTCTGGCCCTGGTCGGCGGCTTGGTGTACGAGTGGCGCCACGAGCGTACCCCGCCGCAGGAAGCCGCCGCCAGTCCAGCGCCGCCAGCCGAGCCGCCCCTATCGCCGATCGCCGCGCAGCCGGCAGTCGCAGCGCCCGCTGCGTTGCCGCCGCTCGCGATGACCCAGGCCCCGGCCTCGCTCGACCCGCAGGAGCATCCAGCGGCGGCACCGGCCAAGCCGGTCGCGACAGGACCGCACCACCTCGTCGTGAGGTGCGAAGAGGAAGCCTGGCTCGAGGTGCGCGACAGCGCCGGCCGCGTGCTGGTGTCCTCGCTGCAGCCGGCGGGCACAGAGCGCGTGCTCAGGACGAGGCCCCCGCTCACGCTGGTGATCGGCAATGCTTGGCATGTGCAGGTGACGTTCAACGACCGGCCGATCGACCTCAAGCCTCACACCAGGGTCGAGGTCGCCCGACTGACGGTGCCATGAGCGCGCTGCGGCGCAGGATTTCCCGCCAGGTCGCGGTGGGCGAGGTCCGCGTTGGCGGCGGCGCGCCGATCGTCGTGCAGTCGATGACCAACACCGACACCGCGGATGCCGCGGCGACCGCGCGGCAGGCCGACGCCTTGTGGCGCGCGGGATCCGAGCTGGTGCGCATTACCGTGAATACGCCCGAGGCGGCGGCGCAGGTGGCGCCGATCCGCGAGCGGCTCGACGCGATGGGCTGCAGCGTGCCGCTGGTGGGCGATTTCCACTACAACGGCCACAAGCTGCTCGCGCAATTTCCCGATTGCGCCCGCGCGCTCGCCAAGTACCGCATCAATCCGGGCAACGTCGGCAAGGGAGCGAAGCGCGACGAGCAGTTCGCCACCATGATCGAGTGCGCGCTGCGCTACGGCAAGCCGGTGCGCATCGGCGTCAACTGGGGCAGCCTGGATCCCGAGCTGCTGGCGCGCATGATGGACGAAAACGCGAGCCGGTCTGAGCCGCAGGATGCAGACGCGGTGATGCGCGAGGCGGTGATCCGCTCGGCACTCGAGTCGGCGCGCCAGGCCGAGGCGTGGGGCTTGCCGGCCGAGCGCATCGTGATCTCCTGCAAGATGAGCCAGGTGCAGGACCTGATTGCGGTGTATCGCAGCCTCGCCGAGCGCTGCGAGTACGCGCTCCACCTCGGACTCACCGAGGCGGGCATGGGGTCGAAGGGCATCGTCGCTTCCACCGCCGCGCTGTCGGTGCTGCTGCAGGAGGGCATCGGCGACACGATCCGCATCTCGCTCACGCCGGAGCCGGGCGGCGATCGCACGCGCGAGGTGCAGGTGGCGCAGGAAATCCTGCAGACCATGGGGCTGCGCGCCTTCGCGCCCATGGTCAGCGCCTGCCCCGGGTGCGGACGCACCACAAGCACGGTGTTCCAGGAGCTCGCCGATCGCATCCAGACGTACCTGAGAACCCAGATGCCGCTCTGGCGGGAGTCGTATCCCGGCGTGGAGGAGATGCGCGTCGCCGTCATGGGCTGCGTGGTGAACGGGCCGGGCGAATCGAAGCACGCCGATATCGGCATCAGCCTGCCCGGGACCAACGAGGTACCGGTGGCCCCGGTGTACGTCGATGGCAAGAAGACCGTGACCCTCAAGGGCGGGCGCATCGCCGAGGAGTTCCAGGCGATCGTCGAAAACTACGTGAAACACAAATACGGACCAGATGCCCCGGCACGCCGCCCCGGCAAAGAAATCAAAATCAAGACCGTCTGATGTCCAAAGTACAGCCAGCGCTATTGAGGGGCTTCGATCAGGAATACCTCCCTCAGGAGCAGCTTCAGTTCAATCGGCTCGTCGAGATCATTCGAAGGAACTTCGAGCTGTTCGGTTTTGTGCCGATTGAAACGCCGGCCGCGGAGCGCAAAGAGGTCTTGACCTCCAAGGGTGGCGTGGAAAAGGAGATCTACGCTCTTACACGATTGGCTGCCGACGATGACGAAGCTTCGATAAAAGGGGCGTTGCATTTCGATCTGACAGTACCGCTTGCACGTTACGTGGCGATGAGAGAACGGGAACTGCCGTTTCCATTCCGCCGCTACCAGATTCAGAAAGTCTGGCGCGGCGAAACGCCTCAGGCGCGAAAAGGAAGGTTTAGAGAATTTTATCAATGCGATATCGACATAATTAACCGCGACAAATTGAGCTATCTCGCGGAGGCGGAGATACCGAGTGTCATCCACAGCGTGTTCAGGGAGATGGGCGTCGGTGAGTTTCGGATACGGATCAACAACCGGAAGGTTCTGAAAGGTGTCCTGCAAGGGTTCAAGGTACCGGACGACGACTCTGCCGTCGTTCTGCGGTCTCTTGACAAGATAGAGCGGGAAAAAAGCTCGGTGGTTCTTGAGGACCTATCCCGGGCGGGCATGTCCGACGCTCAGGCGTCCCGGCTTTTCAGCTTTATGTCCACCAAGAGAGACACGAATGAAACTCTTGGCGCTCTATCCGAATCGGCCTTCCAAAACGAAATGTGCAAAACAGGCACGGCGGAACTGAGAGAGCTAGTGGCCGCGGTTCGGAAGTTCGGCGTTCCAGAGTCTGCATTCTGCATAGACTTGGCAGTGGTGCGAGGTCTGGACTATTACACCGGTACCATCTACGAGACGACGTTAAGCAGCTACCCGGAGCTTGGCAGCATCTGCTCCGGCGGTCGATATGATGATCTGGCGAGCTACTTCACTGACACGAAACTTCCCGGCGTTGGCATTTCCATAGGATTGACTCGTCTCTTTTCGAAACTGAAGGAAGCCGGGCTTTTGCACCCAGTGGAGAAAATACCGACTGAGGCGCTCGTTGTGACCATGGATCACCGGTATCTCGACTGGTACTTGGATATCGCGCGCTTGCTCAGGGAGGCTGGTGTTAACACCGAGGTTTATCTCGAGAGCGCCAAGCTGCGAAATCAGCTTGCGTATGCCGACAAAAAAGGGTTTCGTCTTGCGCTGATCGCCGGGCAGAGCGAGGTCGAGCGAAACGTCGTGCAGATCAAGGATCTGTCTGCGCAGACAGCATCAGAGTTTCCCCTTGCCGAAGTTGTCTCCGCCGTAAAAAGCGCTTTAGAAGACTCCATCAAACGAGAGGCAGCTGATGGCGCTTGATTTGGAAGAGCAGGAACAGGTTGCCGAGCTGAAGGCGTGGTGGACCCAGCACGGCAACCGGGTGCTCGCGGTGGTGATCGCCGTGGCGGTGGCGGTCGTGGGATGGCAGGGCTGGCGTTGGTACGAGCACGGCCAGGCGGCGCAGGCGAGCGTGCTCTACGACACGCTCAGCAAGGCCACGCAGGCGGGCGACGCAAAGGCCCTGCGCGATGCCGCGGGCACGCTGGTCGAGAGCTATCCGCGCACGCTGTACGCGTCGATGGGCGCGCTCCTGGCGGCGAAGTTCTATTTCGAGCGCAACGACCTGAAGAACGCCAAGGCGCAGCTGCAATGGGTGATCGAGCACTCGCCGGCGGAGGATTTCCGCGACCTGGCGCGGCTGCGCCTCGCCGCGGTGCTGGTCGACGAGAAGGCGTACGACGAGGCGCTGAAGCTGCTCGATGCGCCGCATGCTCCCGCCTACGACGCTCAATACGCGGCGCTCAGGGGCGACGTGCTGGTGGCGAAGAACCAGCTCGCCGAGGCCCGCGCGGCTTACCAGAGCGCGCTCGAGAAGGCCGAGCGGCGCGACAGCCCGTTCCGCGAGAGCGTGCGCATGCGGCTCGAGGCGCTCGGAGGTTGACCGTGTTTCGGCGGATCCTCGCGGCCGGCGCGGCGCTGCTTGCCGCCTGCAGCTCGCCCAGCGGGCCGAAGCCGGCCGCGCTGGAGCAGCTTTCCGATCCCCGGTCGGTGCGGCTGCTGTGGTCAGCGAACGTGGGTCGCGCGGACCGCTTCACCTTTTTTCCGGCACTGGTCGGCGACTCGGTCTACGCGGCAGCGCGGGATGGCACGCTGGCACGCTTCGACATGGCCAACGGCGAGGAGCGCTGGCGCACGTCGGTCGAAACCCGGCTTTCCAGCGGCGTCGGCGCCGACCTGCGCACCGCCGCGGTGGCCACCGAGGCGGGCGAAGTCATCGCCGTCGATACCGCGAAGGGAGAGGTGCGCTGGCGGGCGCGCGTCTCCAGCGAAGTGCTCGCGCCGCCGCGGGTGGGCAACGGGCTGGTTCTGGTGCGCAGCGCCGACAGCCGCATCTTTGCCTTCGGCGAGGACGACGGCAAGCGCCGCTGGGTCTACCAGCGCGCGCCTTCCTCGCTGATCGTGCGCAGTCCGGCCGGAGTCACGCTGCTTGGCGACATGGCTTTCGCCGGGTTCTCGGGCGGCAAGCTGACTGCGCTCGCGCTCGGAAACGGCAGCGTGCGCTGGGAGGCGACGGTCGCGCTGCCGAAGGGCGCGACCGAGCTAGAGCGGGTCACCGACGTGGTCGGCGACCCGGCGATCCAGGGACAGGAAGTGTGCGCAGCCGCGTACCAGGGACGCGTCGCCTGTTACGAGGCGGCGAACGGCAAGCCGCTCTGGGCGCGCGACGTGTCCTCGCTCACCGGCGTCAGCGTCGATGCGCGCTACGCTTTCGTCAGCGACGATCGCGGCGCCGTGCACGCGCTCGACCGCAGCAACGGCCGCTCGGTGTGGAAGCAGGACAAGCTGGCGAACCGGCAGCTCTCGGTCCCGCTCGCTGCCGGCAGCGCCATCGCGGTCGGCGACCTGGAGGGCTATGTGCATTTCCTCGCCCGCGATTCGGGCGCCTTCGTCGCGCGCTTCGCCACGGGCGGCGGCGCGATCCGCAACGCGCCGGTGGCGCTGCCCTCGGGGCTGCTGGTGCAGACGCAGAACGGCGGGCTGTTTGCGCTCGCGCTGTGAGGCCCGTCGTCGCGCTGGTCGGTCGCCCCAATGTCGGCAAGTCGACCCTCTTTAACCGGCTGACGCGCAGCCGCGACGCCATCGTGCACGACGTGCCGGGCGTGACGCGGGACCGGCACTACGGCGAGGGCCGCGCGGGCGGGCGCTCGTTCATCGCCATCGACACCGGCGGGCTGGAGCCCGGCGCCGCCGAGGGCATCTTCTTCGAGATGGCGCGCCAGGCGGAGCAGGCGATCGCCGAGGCCGACGCGGTCATTTTCGTCGTCGACGCGCGCAGCGGCGTTGCGAGCGCCGACCGCGAGATCGCGGCGCGGCTGCGCAAGCTCAAATCGCGCCTGTGGCTGGCGGTCAACAAGACCGAGGGCATGCCGGCCGACAGCGCGACCGCCGAGTTCCACGAGCTGGGGCTCGGCGCGCCGGCGGCAATCTCAGCGGCGCACGGCGAAGGCGTCCGCGAGCTGATGGAGGCGGTGCTGGCGGACTTTCCCGAGGAGCGCGAAGAAGAGGAAAAGGACCCGGGTCACCCCCGGGTCGCCGTCGTCGGCCGGCCCAACGTCGGCAAGTCCACCCTGGTCAACGCGCTGGTCGGCGAGGAGCGGGTGATCGCCTTCGACAAGCCGGGCACCACGCGCGACCCGATCGAGGTGCCGTTCGAGCGCGCCGGCAGGCGCTACACGCTGATCGATACCGCGGGCCTGCGCCGCCGCGGCAAGACCGGCGAGGGGGCCGAGTTCTTCTCCATCGTCAAGGCGCTGCAGGCGATCGAGGCGGCGAACGTCGCCGTCCTCATGCTGGACGCGCCCGAAGGCGTCACCGAGCAGGATGCGCACGTCGCCGGCTACGTGCTAGAGCGCGGGCGCGCCGTGGTGATCGCGGTGAACAAATGGGACGCCGCGGGCAAGGAAGCCCGCGAGCGCATGAAATCCGAGCTGGCGTGGAAACTCGGCTTCCTCGGCTTCGCCGACAGCCACCTGATCTCGGCGAAGGAAGGCAAGGGGCTCGCCGGGCTGATGCGCTCCGTGGACGCGGCCTACGCGGCCGCGATGGCGCGGCTGTCCACGCCGAAGGTAACGCGCGCCCTGATCGCGGCGGTCGAGCGCCAGGCGCCGCCGAAGACCGGCCTGGTGCGCCCCAAGCTGCGCTACGCGCACCAGGGGGGCATCAATCCGCCGCGCATCATCATCCACGGCAATGCGCTCGATCGCGTGCCCGATTCCTACAAGCGCTACCTCGAAGGATTCTTCCGCCATGCTTTCAAGCTTGCCGGAACGCCGATGCGCATCGAGTTCCGCACCGGCAGGAACCCCTACGCGAAGAAAAAGGCGTAAACTGTTATGTTGACAGAAGCAACATCAATCGGCCTCTAATGTAGACGATGTCAACATACCACCATCGCGACCTGCGCACGGCGCTTCTGCGAGCGGCAGGGAAACGCCTGGAGAAACAAGGGATTACAGCGCTAAGTATGCGCGAGGCGGCGCGCCGGGCCGGGGTCTCCCACAACGCGCCTTACCGTCATTTTGCCGACCGCGAGGCGCTGCTCGCGACGCTTGCCGCGCAAGGCTTCGAAATGCTGGGCCAGGCGATGCGTGGCCAGACCGGCCGCGGCATGGGCGAAGCGTACGTGCGCTTCGCGCTGCAGTATCCGCAGCGCTTTCGGCTCATGTTCGGCGGTCAGATCAGGCTCGAGAAATACCCGCGGCTGCGCGCCGCGGCAGCCAGCGCCTTCGATCAGCTCCAGGCCGCGTTTTCCGCGTATGGAGGCGATGTCCGCAGCGCCGCTGCGGCGGCCTGGTCGCTGGTGCACGGCTTGTGCCATCTGATCCTCGACGGGCACTTCGCGCAGCGCGATGAGGACTTCGTAAAGCGGGTCCTCGCGGTAGTGCGGTTCGCCGTCGGCCCTCAACGTTCGCTATGAGACAATGTCTTCTTTGCGCAGCGCCGGCATGGGATCGACTCTTTACGACAAGCTTTGGGACAGCCACGTCGTGCATCTCGAACAGGACGGTACGGCGCTGCTGTACATCGACCGGCACCTCGTGCATGAGGTCACCAGCCCGCAGGCCTACGAAGGGCTGAAAGTTGCGGGGCGCAAGCCCTGGCGCGTGGACTCGGTGGTCGCCACCGCCGACCACAACACGCCGACGACCGGGTGGGATGAGGGCGTGGAAGGCATCCGCGACCCGTTCGCCAAGCTGCAGATCCAGACGCTCGACGCGAACATCCGCCACTTCGGCGCGAAGGTCTACTTCCCGTTCCTCGATCGGCGCCAGGGCATCGTGCATGTCATCGGCCCCGAGCAGGGCGCGACCCTGCCGGGCATGACGGTGGTGTGCGGCGATTCGCACACCAGCACGCATGGCGCCTTTGCCTGCCTCGCGCACGGCATCGGCACCTCGGAAGTCGAGCACGTTCTCGCAACGCAGTGCCTCGTGACGCGCAAGATGAAGAACATGCGCGTGAGCGTCGAGGGTGCGCTCGCGCGCGGCGTAACCGCGAAGGACGTGGTTCTCGCCGTCATCCGCCGCATCGGCACGGCGGGCGGGACCGGCCATGCCATCGAGTTCGCCGGCAGCACGATGCGCGCGCTTTCGATGGAAGGGCGCATGACGGTCTGCAACATGTCGATCGAGGCCGGCGCCCGCGCCGGCATGGTGGCGGCGGACGAAACCACCATCGAGTACGTGAAGGGCCGGCCGCTTGCGCCGAAGGGCGCCGAGCAGGAGCGCGCGGCGTCGTATTGGCGCACGCTGAAGAGCGACCCGGACGCCAAATTCGACCGCGAGGTCGCGCTCGACGCGCGCGCGATCAAGCCGCACGTCACCTGGGGTACCTCGCCCGAGATGGTGATCAGCGTCGACGACGCGGTGCCCGACCCCGAGCGCGAAAAAGACGGCGCGAAGCGCGAAGGCATGGAGCGCGCGCTCGCCTACATGGGGCTCAAGCCGCGTACGCGCATCACCGATGTCAAGCTCGACAAGGTATTCATCGGCTCGTGCACCAACTCGCGCATCGAGGACCTGCGCGCCGCCGCCGCGGTCGTGCAGGGCAGGCGCGTCGCGTCGAACGTGCGCCTTGCGCTGGTGGTCCCCGGCTCCGGGCTGGTGAAGGCCCAGGCCGAGCGCGAGGGGCTGGACCGCGTCTTTCGCGATGCCGGCTTCGAGTGGCGCGAGCCCGGCTGCTCGATGTGCCTGGGCATGAATCCCGATCGGCTCGATCCGGGCGAGCGTTGCGCCTCGACCTCCAACCGCAATTTCGAAGGACGCCAGGGCGCAGGCGGCCGCACGCATCTTGTCAGCCCGGCGATGGCCGCGGCTGCCGCGATCGCGGGCCATTTCGTCGACGTGCGGCAGTGGCGCTGAGCTGAAATGGAAAAGTTCACGCTCCTCGATGGCCTGGTCGCGCCGCTGGATCGGGCGAACGTCGACACCGACCAGATCATCCCCAAGGAGCACCTGAAGTCGATCAAGCGCACCGGCTTCGCGGCGGCGCTGTTCGCGGCCTGGCGCCACGATCCGGAATTCGTCCTCAACCAGCCGCGCTATCGCGGCGCGACGATCCTGCTCTCGCGCAGGAATTTCGGCTGCGGCTCCTCGCGCGAGCATGCGCCGTGGGCGCTGTTGGACTACGGCTTTCGCTGCGTGATCGCACCCTCGTTCGCCGACATCTTCTTCAACAACTGCTTCAAGAACGGCCTGCTTCCGGTGGTGCTGAGCGAAGCCGAGGTCGATCGCCTGTTCTATGAATGCGCCTCCTTTCCCGGATTCAAGCTGGTGGTGAATCTGGAGAACCAATCGGTCTCTACCACCGACGGCTCGCAGACCACGCGCTTCGAGGTCGACGCGTTCCGCAAATACTGCCTGCTGAATGGGCTCGACGAGATCGGCCTCACGCTGCGCCACGCCGACAAGATCCGCGCCTTCGAAGCGCGGCGCAAAGCCCAGTTCCCCTGGTATTTCTGATGAAGCTTGCGCTGCTGCCCGGTGACGGCATCGGGCCGGAAATCGTTGCCCAGGCGCGCAAAGTACTGCAGCGCCTCGGCTTGAAACTGGAGATGCGCGAGGCCGCGGTCGGCGGCGCCGGCTACGATGCGGCCGAAGACCCGCTGCCCCCGGCTACCCTTTCGCTCGCCAAGGAAGCCGACGCGATCCTGTTCGGCGCGGTAGGCGGTCCGCGCTACGACGGGCTGCCGCGAGCCAAGCGCCCTGAGCAGGCGCTGCTGCGGCTGCGCAAGGAGCTCGGGCTGTTTGCCAACCTGCGCCCGGCGCAGGTGCACCCGCAGCTCGCCGCCGCCTCGGCGCTGAAAGCGGAGCTCGTCGCCGGGCTCGACATCCTGATCGTGCGCGAGCTCACCGGCGATATCTACTTCGGAGAGCCGCGCGGCATCCGCGCCGCCGGCGACGGCGGCCGCGAGGGCTTCGACACCATGCGCTACAGCGAGTCCGAGGTGCGGCGTATCGCGAAGGTGGCATTCGAGGCGGCACGCAAGCGCAGGAAGCGGGTCTGCTCGGTCGACAAGGCCAACGTGCTCGAGACTTCGCAGCTGTGGCGGGAAGTAGTCATTGAAGAATCAAAAAGCCATGCCGACATCGAGCTGTCCCACATGTACGTCGACAACTGCGCCATGCAGCTGGTGCGCAATCCCAGGCAGTTCGACGTCATCGTCACGGGGAACCTGTTCGGCGACATCCTCTCGGACGAGGCGTCGATGCTCACCGGTTCGATCGGCATGCTGCCCTCGGCCGCGCTCGACGCCAGTGGCAAGGGGCTGTACGAGCCGATCCACGGCGCGGCGCCCGACATCGCCGGCAAGGGCGTGGCCAATCCGCTTGCCACCATCCTTTCGGCGGCCATGATGCTGCGCTATTCGCTCGGGCAGGAAACAGCCGCCGAGCGCATCGAGGCCGCGGTGAAAAAAGTCCTGGGTGAGGGCCTGCGCACCGCCGACATCCACACACCCGGAACCCGCAAGGTCGGCACCGGTGAAATGGGCGACGCGGTCGCGGCAGCCCTATAAACTAGCGCGTATGTTGAGAGTTGGCATCGTTGGCTGGCGCGGCATGGTCGGATCGGTGCTCGTGCAGCGCATGCGCGAGGAGCGCGACTTCGACCACTTCGAGCCGGTGTTTTTCTCGACCTCGCAGGCCGGCGGCAAGGGCCCGTCGATAGGCAAGGACGCGGCGCCGGTCAAGGATGCGAAAGACCTCGCCGCTCTGAAGGCGCTGCCGGTGATTATCTCCTGCCAGGGCGGCGACTACACGAACGAGGTTCATGCGCAGTTGCGCAAGGCAGGCTGGAAAGGCTACTGGATCGACGCCGCGGGCGCGCTGCGCATGAAGGATGACGCCGTGATCATTCTCGATCCGGTCAACATGTCCGTCATCAAGAAGGCGCATGCGGCCGGCATCAAGGACTACATCGGCGGCAATTGCACGGTGAGCCTGATGCTGATGGGGATGGCGGGCCTCTTCCAGCGCGATGCGATCGAGTGGATGACCGTCATGACCTACCAGGCGGCGTCCGGCGCCGGAGCCGCGCACCTGCGCGAGCTGGCGGAGCAGATGGCGCGCATCGGGCAAAGCGCCAGGGGCTTGCTGGAAGACCCTGCCGCCAGCGCCCTGGATATCGACCGCACCGTTACCGAGGCGGTGCGCTCGCCGGGGTTGCCGAAGGCGAACTTCGAGTACCCTCTTGCCGCGAGCCTGCTGCCATGGATCGACAGCGACCTGGGTAGCGGACAGAGCCGCGAGGAATGGAAGGGGCAGGCCGAGACCAACAAGATTCTCGACAGGAATGGCCGAGTGGTGCCGGTGGACGGCATCTGCGTGCGGGTCGGCGCCATGCGCTGCCACAGCCAGGCGCTGACCATCAAGCTGCGGCGAGCGCTGCCGCTGGATGAAATCGAAGGCATGATCGCGGAAGCCAACGACTGGGTGAAGCTGGTGCCGAACCGGCGCGAGGCGTCGCTCGCCGAACTGACCCCGGCGGCGGTCTCCGGGAAGCTCTCGGTCCCGGTGGGCCGGCTGCGCAAGCTGCCGATGGGGGAGGACTACCTGGCTGCCTTTACGGTCGGGGATCAGCTGCTTTGGGGGGCCGCCGAGCCCCTCCGCCGGATGCTACGGATCCTTTTGGAGGCAGGCCTCAAGGCCTGAAAACTGAGAAAACTTGTGAATTTGCAGAGCTAAGACCATGATGTTATTTTATTTGGTCGCTTAGAACAACGATCCAGGGGCGGGGAATAGTGGGTAGATCGATAACCATTGCGATGATTGCGGCCGCCTTTTGGCTGGCAAGTCCGATGGTCCATGCGGCCGGGCTGGGCCAGCTGAGCGTGATTTCGCCGCTCGGCCAGCCCCTCAATGCCGAGATCGAGATCGTCTCCTTGCAGCCGGGTGAGGAAGAAGGTCTCGTGGCGCGCCTTGCTTCCCCAGACGCGTTCAGGGCGGCGGGGATCGACTTCAATCCGGCGCTCGTCTCGGCGCGGTTCGCCATCGAGCGTCGCGGCGGCCGTCCGCTGTTGCGCGTGAGAACCACTCAGCCGGTCAACGATCCGTTCCTAGAGATTCTGGTCGAGCTGCAATGGACTACCGGCAGGCTGGTGCGCGAGTACACCGTTCTTCTCGACCCGCCGGAATACAGGGGGCCGCAGGCGATCGCGGCTGCGCCCGCGGCGCGCGCCACGCCGGCCGCCGCCCCCGAGCCGAAGCCCGCCGAAGCGCCGGCAGCGCAGCCTGCGCCTGAACCGGCACGCGCGCCTGTACGGGCGCCCGTAGAAGCTAGGCCGCTGCCGTCCGTCCCGGCTCCCGCGGCTGAGCCGGCACCAGCTGCCGAGGCGCAGGCCGAAAAGCCCGCTGCGTCGGAAGCAGAGAAGCCCGCAGCGGCGCAAGCGGAGCAGCCCGCAGCGGAGCCAGTCGGCGAGCCGGCTGGCGCGGAAGAGGGAAAGGTCACTGTCAAGAAGGGCGACACGCTGAGCGAAATTGCACGCCAGAACCTGCCGCGTGGCGTGAACCTCAACCAGATGCTGATTGCGATCTACCGCGCCAACGAGGCTGCGTTCATCCGCAAGAACGTCAACCTGCTGCGCGCCGGGCGGATCCTAGACATCCCCGGCGCGGAAGCCGTCCGCGCGATCGATCCGGAAGAAGCGAAGCGCCTGGTGCAAGCTCACATGGACGACTTCGCCGCGTACCGCAGCCGTCTCGCGGCGGCGTCGACGTCTGTCGAAGCGCCGGGCGGCCGGCGCGAAGCCGAAGGCAAGATCGAGCCGAAACCGGAAGCGCCGGCCGCGGCGCCACAGGATCAGGTCAGGCTGTCTAAGGCCGAACCGAGCAAGCCGGCCGCGCCGGCCAGCCGGGCGGCGCGCGAGGACGACGCGGTTGCCCGCGAACGCGCACTGAAAGAAGCGCAGTCCCGTGTCACCGATCTGGAAAAGAACGTCACCGATCTGCAGAAGCTGCTGGAGATGAAGAACCAGCAGCTGGCCGAGCTGGAGAAAAAAGCGCAGGGCACGCCTGCGCCCGCCGTGCCGGCGCCTGCCGCGCCCAGGCCGGTCGCCGAGGCGCCGAAACCCGTAGCCGAGGCACCAAAGCCCCCTGTGGTGGCGCCCAAACCGGTGCCGCAGGCGCCAAAGCCCCCGGTTCAAGCAGCCAAGCCGCGGCCCAAGCCGACGCCACCTCCGCCCGAGCCGAGCATCGTCGACGAGTTTCTCGACAACCCGATTGCGCTTGCCGGATTGGGCGGCGTGGTAGTGCTGCTCGCCGGCTACGGCGCATGGACATGGAGAAAAAAAAAGACCACGCAAGCCAGATTTCAAGATAGCGTCCTAGGCGCCGCCTCTACCACCGGCTCGTCGACCGGAACCGGCGCTGCGCTGGCGGCGCAGAGCGTCTCGCAGGGCTCGCTCAGCCAGCCGCTGGCCGGGATGGAGGCCGACGAAGTCGACCCGATCGCCGAAGCCGACGTCTACATGGCCTACGGCCGCGACGCGCAGGCCGAGGAAATCCTCAAGGAAGCGCTGCAAAAGGACGCAAAGCGCACCGCGGTGCACTCCAAGCTGCTCGAGATCTACGCCAACCGGCGCGACGCCACGGCCTTCGAGCAGACGGCGCTCAAGCTCAAGTCGCTCACCAACGGTTCCGGTCCGGAATGGGACAAGGCTGCCGCCCTCGGCCGTTCGATCGATCCGCAGAATGGGCTGTATGGCGGCGGCGCTGCCCCCGCCGCCGTGCCAGCGGCTGCTGCGGCTGCCGCCGCACCGAACCTCGATTTCGATCTGAGCGCCACATCGACTCAACAGGCCGCGATCCTGCCCGAGTTCTCGATCGACGAACCGAAAGCGGGGCCACCCAGCGTGCTGGACTTCGACCTCGATGCCGCGCCGGCGGCGGCAGCTGGCGCGAGCGCAAAGAGCGATTTCAGCCCCGGGGGCACGCTGATCATGGGTGAACGGCTGGGCGAGAGAACTGTCACCAGCGTGGATTTCAATCTGGACATCACGGGCACTAGCGAAGCGAAGGGACCCGGAGCGGAGGCCATGCCCGCGTCCGCAAACGGCGGTCTGGATTTCGACATCAGCCTGGACCTCGGCGGGGAGGAGAAAAAGCCCGAACCCGACAAGACCGCGGCGCCGATGGACCTGTCTTCCATCAGCCTGGACCTGGGCCTTGCGGGCGAGCCGAGCGGTTCTCCGTCCGGCACCGATCCGAAATGGCAGGAAGTCGCCACCAAGCTCGATCTCGCCAAGGCGTACGAGGAGATGGGAGACAAGGACGGCGCGCGGGAGCTGCTCAACGAGGTGCTGAAGGACGGCGACAGCGTGCAGAAGGGCCAGGCGCAGCAGTTGCTGGCCAAGCTGGGTTAGCATCCGCCGTACACCGCCCCGCTGAACTGAAAAAAAGCCGCGGCGCCAGCGACCGCGGCTTTTTGCTTTATGCGCATAGCCCTGGGACTCGAATACGACGGCAGCCGCTTTCTTGGATGGCAGACGCAGCCCGGCGGAGGCGCCGTGCAGGACGCTCTCGAGCCGGCTCTCGGCGCAATCGCCGGCGGGCCGGTCGGAGTGACCTGCGCCGGCAGGACCGATCGCGGCGTGCACGCGCGCGGGCAGGTGGTGCACTTCGATGACCTCGCGTCCCGACCCCTGTCTGCCTGGGTTCGCGGGGTGAACGCGCTGCTGCCCGACGGCGTCGCGGTGTTATGGTCGCAGCAGGTCGACCCGTCCTTCCATGCACGCTACAGCGCCGTGAGCCGTACCTACCGCTACGCGCTTCTCAATCGTCCGGTGCGGCCGGCGCTCGCCGCGAGCCACGTCGGCTGGACTCACCTGCCGCTCGACGTCGACGCGATGCGCGAGGCCGCCGCGCTGCTCGTCGGCGAGCACGATTTCTCGGCGTTCCGCTCGGCGGAGTGCCAGGCCAAGTCGCCGCTGCGCACCCTGCATTCTCTCGACATCGAGCGCCGCGGCGAGCGCATCGATTTCGTGCTGCGGGCGAACGCGTTCCTGCATCACATGGTGCGCAACATCGTCGGCACGCTCGTTTATGTCGGCAACGGCAAGCATCCGGCGCCCTGGGTGAGGGACGTGCTCGAGTCGCGCAATCGTGCGCGAGCGGCGCCGACCTTCGCGCCGGAAGGACTTTGCCTGGAGGCCGTGGAGTACGACGCGAAATGGGGACTGCCCCAATGAGAACCCGCGTCAAGATCTGCGGTATCACGCGGCGGCAGGACGCGTGCGCGGCGGCCGAGGCAGGCGCCGATGCCATCGGGCTGGTGTTTTACCCGCCGAGCCCGCGCTTTGTGAGCGTCGAGCGCGCGCTCGAGGTGCGCGATGCGCTGCCTCCCTTCGTGCAGACCGTTGCGCTGTTCGTCAACCCGGACGCGGCGCAGGTGGCGCAGGTGATCGGCCGGGTACGGCCCGCGATGCTGCAATTCCACGGCGAGGAGGCGCCGCAGTTCTGCGCGCAGTTCGGCGTGCCCTGGGTCAAGGCCTGCCGCGTGAGGCAGGGGATCGATTTGCTAAAATACCTGCGCCCGTTTTCCGCTGCCGCGGCCTGGCTGCTCGACAGCCACGTCGAGGAGTACGGCGGAGCGGGCGAGAGCTTCGACTGGTCGCTGGTGCCCGCCGCACGCGACCGGCCTGTGATCCTTTCGGGCGGGCTGGCGCGGGACAATGTCGCCGAGGCGATCCGCCGGGTGCGGCCCTGGGGCGTCGATGTCTCGAGCGGGGTCGAGTCGGCGAAGGGAATCAAGGACGCCGCAAAAATCGCCGCCTTCATTGCAGAGGTCAGGAATGCGGATGTATGACTTGCCCGACGCGCGCGGGCATTTCGGCCCCTACGGCGGCGCGTTCGTCGCCGAAACGCTGACGCACGCGCTCGACGAGCTGCGCGATGCCTATGAGCGCGCGCGCGCCGATGCCGCGTTCCAGGCCGAGTTTCACTACGAGCTCAAGCACTATGTGGGACGGCCGAGCCCGATCTACCACGCTCGGCGGCTGTCGGAGCGCTGCGGCGGCGCGCAGATCTACATCAAGCGCGAAGACCTGAACCACACCGGCGCGCACAAGATCAACAACACCATCGGCCAGGCGCTGCTGGCGCGCCGCATGGGCAAGCCGCGCGTGATCGCCGAGACGGGCGCCGGCATGCACGGCGTCGCCGCAGCGACCGTCGCGGCGCGCTACGGCATGGAATGCGTGGTGTACATGGGCACGCAGGACGTCAAGCGCCAGGTGCAGAACGTGTATCGCATGAAGCTGCTTGGCGCGACGGTGGTGCCGGTCGAATCGGGATCGCGCACGCTGAAGGACGCGCTCAACGAGGCGATGCGCGACTGGGTCACCAACGTCGAGCGCACCTTCTACATCATCGGCACGGTCGCCGGCCCGCATCCGTATCCGATGATGGTGCGCGACTTCCAGTCGGTGATCGGCGAGGAATGCATCCCGCAGATGCAGGAGCTCGCCGGGCGGCAGCCCGACGCGGTGATCGCCTGCGTCGGCGGCGGCTCGAACGCGATGGGGATTTTTTACCCATACATCAAGCATCTGAAGGTAAGACTGATCGGCGTCGAGGCGGCGGGCGAAGGCCTGGCGAGCGGCAGGCACGCAGCGTCGCTGTGCGCCGGCAAACCCGGGGTGCTGCACGGTAATCGTACCTACCTTCTTCAGGACGCGAACGGGCAGATCACGGAGACGCACTCGATCTCGGCCGGGCTCGACTACCCCGGCGTCGGCCCGGAGCACGCCTGGCTGAAGGACAGCCGGCGCGCCGAATATGTCGCGGTGACCGACGACGAAGCGCTCGGCGCATTTCACGAGCTGTGCCGTTGCGAAGGCATCATCCCGGCTCTTGAATCCGCGCATGCGCTCGCGCATGCCGCCAAGCTGGCGCGCGGCCTGCCGAAGGAGGCGATCCTGCTGGTGAACCTCTCGGGCCGCGGCGACAAGGACATGCATACCGTTGCCCAGCGCTCAGGCCTGCAGCTCTGAGATGTCGCGCATCCAAGCGCGTTTCGCATCCCTGGCGAGCGCCGGGCGCAAGGCGCTGATCCCCTACATTACCGCGGGCGACCCGCATCCCTCTCTTACAGTGCCGCTGCTGCGCGCCCTGGTCGAGGCGGGCGCAGACATTCTCGAGCTTGGCGTGCCGTTCTCGGACCCGATGGCCGACGGCCCGGTGATCCAGCGCTCGGGCGAGCGAGCGCTGAAGCACGGCATCGGTCTTTCGGATGTATTGAAGTTAGTCGTTGAATTTCGAAAACAGGACGCCGCGACGCCGATCGTCCTCATGGGTTACGCCAATCCGATTGAAGCGATGGGCAGCGCGGCCTTTCTTGAAAAGTCAAAGGCCGCCGACATCGATGGCGTCATCGTCGTCGACTACCCGCCGGAGGAGTGCCTGGAATTCTCCGCTCTGGCGAAGAAGAACGGCATCGACCCGGTTTTTCTTCTCGCGCCGACCTCCACTGAAAAGCGGATCGAGGAGGTGGCGCGGATCGGCAGCGGTTACCTGTACTACGTCTCGCTGCGCGGCGTGACCGGCGCGTCGCACATCGACCTGTCGGATGTCGCGGCGCGCATTCCAAAGATCCGCGCGGCTACGCGCCTGCCGATCGGGGTGGGCTTCGGCATCCGCGACGCCGAGTCGGCGCGCCGCGTCGCCGAGACCGCCGACGCCGTGGTGATCGGCAGCCGCATCATCCAGGAGATTGAATCGGCGGGGCCTCACGATTCGGCGTCCAGGGTGAAAGCTCTTCTGAAACCCATACGGCAGGCGCTGGACGCATGAGCTGGCTGCAGAAGCTCCTTCCCCCCAAGATCCAGCGCACCGGCCCCGGCATGCGCAAGACGGTCCCCGAGGGCCTGTGGACCAAGTGCGCGGCCTGCGACGCGGTGCTCTACAGCACGGACCTCGAGAAAAACCTCAACGTGTGCCCGAAGTGCGGGCACCACGAGCGCCTCGGCGCGCGGCCGCGCCTCGATGCGCTGCTCGACGCCGACGGGCGCTTCGAGATCGGCGCCGAGGTGCTTCCCGTCGACACGCTCAAGTTCAAGGACTCGCGCCGCTACACCGAGAGGCTGGGCGAGGCGCAGGAGCAGACCGCCGAGAGCGACGCGCTGGTGGTGATGCAGGGCTCGATCAAGGCGCTCGGCGTGGTCTGCGCCGCCTTCGAGTTCGATTTCATGGGCGGCTCGATGGGATCGGTGGTTGGAGAGCGCTTCGTGCGCGGCGTGCGGGTCGCCATCGAGCAGAAGCTGCCGTACGTCTGCGTCACCGCCTCCGGCGGCGCCCGCATGCAGGAAGGGCTGCTCTCGCTGGTGCAGATGGCCAAGACCACCGCCGCCCTCACCGACCTCGCGGAGCGCAGGCTGCCCTTCATATCGGTGCTGACGGATCCGACGATGGGCGGCGTCTCCGCGAGCTTCGCGATGATCGGCGACGTGGTGATCGCAGAACCCAAGGCGCTGATCGGCTTTGCCGGCCCGCGGGTGATCGAGCAGACCGTGCGGCAGAAGCTGCCCGAGGGCTTCCAGCGCGCCGAGTTCCTGCTGGAGAAGGGCGCCATCGACATGATCGTCGACCGCCGCCAGCTGCGCGACAAGCTCCACGGCATCCTCTCCCTCCTGCAGGGGCAGTCCGCCGACAACGTGGCGTGACGCTGCTTTCCGACGTGGTGCGCACGTCGACCCAGGTCTCCGGCACGCCCGGCCGGCTCGCCAAGCTGCGCGAGCTGGCCGCTTGCCTCGGGCGTCTCGAGCCGGAAGAAATCCGCGTCGCGATTCCCTACCTGAGCGGCGAGATCAGGCAGGGAAAGCTGTCGCTCGGTTACGCGAGCTTGCAGTCGGCGCGCGCCGCGCCTGCGCCGGCTCCTACCCTGACAGTGCCCGAGGTCGATCGGGCCTTCGACGAGTTGAAAGCCATCAAGGGCAAGGGCGCCGCGGCGCGGCGCGAAAAGCGGCTCGCCCAGTTGTTCGAACGCGCGACTGCGGAGGAGCAGGATTTCCTCGCGCGCCTCATCGTCGGCGAGCTTCGCCAGGGCGCGCTGGAAGGCGTCATGCTGGAGGCGGTCGCGGCGGCGGCCGGGCTGCCTGCGGCGGAGCTGCGGCGCGCGGCGAGCGTCGCCGGCGGCATCGCGCAGGTCGCCGAGGCGGCGCTCACCGGCGGCGCGAGCGCGCTCGAACGCTTTTCTATCCGGCTGATGCAACCGGTGCTGCCGATGCTCGCGCAACCCGCACAGGACGTGGAGGCGGCGCTGGCCGCGCTCGGCACGGCGATCCTCGAATGGAAGCTCGACGGCGCGCGCGTGCAGGTGCATAAGTCGGGCGACGAGGTGCGCGTTTTCACGCGCAACCTGAACGATGTCACCGCCGCGGTTCCCGAGATCGTTGCGGTGACAAGAGCGGTGACGGCGCGCTCGCTGATCCTCGACGGCGAGGCGATCGCCTTGCGCCCCGACGGCAAGCCCCATCCCTTCCAGGTGACGATGCGGCGCTTCGGCCGCAAGCTGGACGTGGCGGAGGTGCGCGGCGAGCTGCCGTTGTCGGTGTTCTTCTTCGACTGCCTGCTGCGCGACGGCGAGCCGCTCGTCGACAAAGGAAGCATCGATCGGCGCAAGGCCCTCGAGGCTGCGGTTCCGCAGAAAAACCTCACCCCCTGCATCGTGACCGCCGACCAGGCGCAGGCGGCGGCGTTCTATGCCGACGCCCTCGCACGCGGCCACGAGGGCGTCATGGCGAAGGCGCTCGGTGCGCTCTACGAAGCGGGCCGCCGCGGCGCGGGCTGGCTCAAGGTGAAGCGCGCGCATACGCTCGACCTGGTGGTGCTCGCCGCGGAATGGGGCCACGGGCGCCGGCGCGGCTGGCTGTCGAACCTGCATCTGGGCGCGCGCGACCCGGCCGGCGGCTTCGTCATGCTGGGCAAGACCTTCAAGGGGCTCACCGACGAGCTGCTCGAATGGCAGACGAAAGAGCTCCTCGCCCGCGAGACCGGGCGCGACGACTGGACGGTGCAGGTGCGGCCTGAGCTGGTGGTGGAAATCGCTTTCAACGACGTCCAGGAGAGCCCTCAGTATCCGGGCGGCCTCGCGCTGCGCTTTGCGCGCGTCAAGGGCTACCGGCCGGACAAGAGTCCTGCCGACGCGGATACGATCGACACCGTGCGCCGCATCTACGAGGAGAGCCTGTCCTGAGGTCGCTCGACGACTGGCTGCGCCATATCGAGGCGCAGCATCCGGCCGCCATCGCGCTCGGCCTGGAGCGGGTAGGCGAAGTGCTCGGCCGCCTCGGCGTGCGCCTCGCGTGCCCGGTCATCACGGTGGGCGGCACCAACGGCAAGGGCTCGACCTGCGCCATGCTGGAATCGATCCTGCGTGCAGCCGGCTATCGCACCGGCCTGTACACGTCGCCGCATCTCGTGCGCTACAACGAGCGCGTGCGCATTGCAGGTCTTGAAGTCGAAGACAGTCCTTTGTGCGAGGCGTTCGCGGCAGTCGAGCAGGTCCGGGGTCACACCCTACTGACGTATTTCGAGTTCGGGACGCTCGCCGCCTTGTGGCTGCTCGCCCGCGGGAAGCTCGACGCAGCGGTGCTCGAGGTGGGGCTGGGCGGAAGGCTCGACGCGGTGAATGCGCTCGATGCCGACTGCGCAGTGCTGACGAGCGTGGGGATCGACCACGTCGAGTATCTCGGCAACGACCGCGAAGCCATAGGTCGCGAGAAGGCGGGAATTTTCCGCGCTGGCCGGCCGGCGGTGATCGCCGAACCCGATGCGCCGCGCTCGGTGTTGGAGGCGGCGGGTTCCAAGCTTCTTGTCGGCAAGGACTTCGGCTATGTCGCGGAGACCAATCAATGGACCTATTGGGGCCCGGGTGGACGCCGCGCGGGGCTGGCGTACCCGGCGCTGCGCGGCAAAGCGCAGCTGCGCAATGCCGCAGCCGCCCTGTGCGCGCTGGACGCATTGGCGCTGCCCATCGCGATGCAGGAGATCCGGCGCGGCCTTGCCGAGGTGGTCCTGGCGGGGCGCTTCCAGGTCCTTCCCGGGCGCCCGCAGGTGATCCTCGACGTAGCGCACAATCCGCAGGCCGCGAAGACCCTGGAGCAGAATCTCGCCGCCTCGGGGTTCGCGCCGCAGACGATCGCGGTCTGCGGCATGCTGCGCGACAAGGACATCGCCGGCGTGCTGCGCGAGGTGGCGCCGCGCATCACGCGCTGGCACTTCGCTTCGCTCTCCGGCCCGCGGGCGGCGACTGCAGAAGAGCTGAAGAAGGCCTTCCTGCAGACGGGAGCAAGCGCGCCGTTCGAGCTGCACGACTCTCCGCAAAAAGCCTTTGCGGCGGCGAAAGAGCGCGCGAATGAGAATGATAAAATCGTAGTCTTTGGCTCGTTCCTTACCGTGGGTGAAGTCATTGCATGGCTGAAGCTCAGGACGTCGACACGCTGAAGCGCCGCGGCCGCAGGCGGCTGGTGGGCGCGGTGGCGCTGGTGCTGCTCGCCGTGATCGTGCTGCCGATGGTGTTCGATCCTGAGCCGCGCGAGGCCGTCCCGCCGGTCAGCGTGAGGATCCCCGGCGAAAACGAGACCGCTTTCGCCCCCAAGCCGAAGCCGGCCCCGGCGAAGAAGCAGGCGAGTGAAAAGGAATTCGTCGTGCAGGTCGGCGCCTTTGCAAACGCGGACGGCGTGCTCGCAAAGCTTGCCGCCGCCAAGATTCCCTACTACACCGAAGCTGTGAAAGGCAACCTCACCCGCGTGCGCGCCGGCCCGTTCCCGACGAAAGACGCGGCGGAGAAAGCGCTCGAGCAGCTGAAGGGGCTCGGCCTGCAACCCGGCACGGTGACCACCAGGTCCGGATGAGCTGGCTCGACATCGCCGTCATCGTCGTGCTGCTGCTGTCGATCGGCTGGGGTGCCTGGCGCGGGATGGTGCACGAGGTGCTTTCCCTTGCCGGCTGGGTGCTGGCGTTTTTCGCCGCCAACCTGCTCACCGCACCTCTTGCCGAGGCGTTTCCCGCCGCCATGCGCCCGGAGGTCCGAGTGCTGATTGCGTTCCTCCTGGTATTCGTCGGGACTCTGGTGGTCGCCACCCTAGCTACGACGCTGTTTACGAGGATCGTCAAGGTCGTCGGCCTGCATCACCTCGACCGGTGGCTCGGCGCCCTGTTCGGTCTGGTTCGCGGCCTCGTGGTCCTCGTTGCATTCGCCATGCTCGCGGGGTTGACCCCGCTGCCGCGCAAGGCATTCTGGACCGATTCCGTAATGGGCCATTCCCTCGCGCAGACGGTGATCCAGCTCAAGCCCTGGCTGCCGCCCGCGTTCGCCGAGCGCTTGCGATATCATTGACCCTTAACCACACCCGGGACAGCTAGATCCGATGTGCGGGATTCTCGGCATCGTCGCGCGCTCGCCCGTCAACCAGCCGCTGTACGACGGGCTGCTCCTGCTGCAGCACCGCGGCCAGGACGCCGCGGGCATCGTCACGAGCGAGCGCAATTCCTTCCACATGCACAAGGCGCCTGGCATGGTGCGCGACGTGTTCCGCACGCGCAACATGCGCTCGCTGCCCGGCAACATGGGCATCGCGCATTGCCGCTACCCGACGGCCGGCTCGGCGTTCAGCTCGGCCGAGGCGCAGCCGTTCTACGTCAACTCGCCGTTCGGCATCGTCCTCGGGCACAACGGCAACCTGACCAATTCCGACCAGCTGAAGGAGGAGATGTTCCGCACCGACCTGCGGCACATCAACACCGGCTCGGACTCGGAAGTGCTAGTCAACGTGCTCGCGCACGAGCTGGAAAAGGCGTCGGACAAGCTGCGCCTCGAGCCGCAGACCATTTTCACGGCGATCGCGAATGTGCACCGGCGCGTCAAGGGCGCCTACGCCGTGGTGGCGATGATTGCCGGCAACGGCGTGCTTGCATTCCGCGATCCGTACGGTATCCGGCCGGCGGTGATCGGCTACAACGACACGCTGGCGGGAACCGAATACATGGTGGCGTCGGAGTCGGTCGCAGTGGACGCGCTCGGCTTCCGCGTGCTGCGCGATATCGGCCCCGGCGAAGCGGTGTTCATCGACGAGCACGGCAACTTCCATAGCCAGCAGTGCGCGCTGGACGCGAGCCTGAATCCCTGCATCTTCGAGTATGTCTACCTTGCCCGTCCCGACTCGCTGATCGACGGCGCCTCGGTCTACGAGACCCGGCTCAACATGGGCGAGAAGCTGGCCGAGAAGATCCGCCGCCAGTACCGCAGCCTCGAGGTCGACGTGGTGATCCCGATTCCCGATTCCAGCCGCCCCTCGGCGCTGCAGCTCGCGGCCGGCCTGGGCGTGCCCTACCGCGAGGGCTTCGTCAAGAACCGCTACATCGGCCGCACCTTCATCATGCCCGGGCAGGCGGTGCGCAAGCGCTCGGTGCGCCAGAAGCTGAACCCGATATCGATGGAGTTCGCGGGCAAGAACGTGCTGCTGGTGGATGACTCGATCGTGCGCGGCACGACCAGCCGCGAGATCGTGCAGATGGCGCGCGAATCGGGCGCGCGCAAGGTGTTCTTTGCCTCGGCGGCGCCGCCGGTGCGCTTCCCCAACGTCTACGGCATCGACATGCCGACCCGCGCCGAGCTGATCGCCGCGCATCGCAGCGAGGAGGAGGTGGCGGGAGAGCTCGGCGCCGATGCGCTCATCTACCAGGACCTCGACGCGCTGAAGGACGCGGTGCGCCGCGCCAATCCGAAGCTGAAGACCTTCGAGACCTCGTGCTTCGACGGGCACTACATCACGGGGGATATCACCAGCGACTACCTGCGCGACATCGAGATCCGGCGGGATGCCAGGCGCGACTCGGGGGACGACGCCGAAAGCGCACAGCTCGATTTGAACCTCGCGGCCTGATATACTGGCCTTCTCGCGCCGATTTGAGCCACAGCTTGCGGGCGCGTAATAAATGCCGCTAAAGCGTGCCGAAAAACCCGGTCCGCTGCGGCCGGGTTTTTTTATGGATAAAACGCCGGACATCTCCACCCTGGGCGTGCGCGCCGGCCAGGTGCGCAGCCAGTTCAACGAACACGCCGAGGCGCTCTATCTCACCTCGAGCTTCCTCTTCGACAACGCCGCGCAGGCGGCTGCGCGCTTCGCGGGCGGCGAGGAAGGGATGGTCTATTCGCGCTATACCAACCCAACGGTGTCGATGTTCCAGGAGCGCCTCGCGGCGCTCGAGAGCGCAGAGAGCTGCGTGGCGACCGCTTCGGGCATGGCGGCGATCCTCGCAACCGCAATGGTGCACCTCAAGAGCGGCGATCATGTGCTGTGCTCGAACGCGGTGTTCGGCGCGACGATCCAGCTCTTCAGCAGCATCCTGACGCGCTTCGGCGTCGAGACGACGTTCGTATCGCCGACCAGGACGCAGGAGTGGCAGCGCGCTCTCCGCCCCAGGACGAAGCTCTTTTTTCTCGAGACGCCGTCGAACCCGCTCACCGAAATCTCCGACATCGCGGCGCTTGGCCGGGTCGCAAAGTCCGCGGGCGCACTGCTGGCCGTGGACAACGTGTTCTGCACGCCGGCGCTGCAGCGGCCGCTCGAGCTCGGCGCCGACCTGGTGATCCACTCGGCGACCAAATACCTCGACGGGCAAGGCCGCGTGCTCGGCGGCGCGGTGCTGGGAGCGAAGACGCTGGTGGGCGATCCGATGACGGCGTTTCTGCGCACGGCGGGACCGGCGCTGTCGCCTTTCAACGCTTGGGTGCTGCTAAAAGGCCTCGAGACGCTGCAGCTGCGCATGGTTGCGCAGTCGGCCGCTGCTCTCGAGCTCGCGCGCTGGCTCGAGCGCCACCGGGCGGTCGCGCGTGTGCACTACCCCGGCCTCGCTTCGCACCCGCAGCACGAGTTGGCGAAGCGCCAGCAGCGCGCGGCCGGATCGGTGCTCTCTTTCGAGGTGAAAGGCGGGCGCGCGGCAGCCTGGCGTGTGATCGATTCGACCCGGATGATCTCGATCACGGCAAATCTCGGCGACGTGAAGAGCACCATTATTCATCCCGCGAGCACCACGCATGGCCGGATCTCGGCCGAGGCGCGCGCCGCCGCCGGGGTCACCGAAGGACTGGTGCGCATTGCAGTCGGCCTCGAGGCGGTCGCCGACCTGCAGGCCGACCTGGAACGCGGACTCACCTAGCCGATCAAAACCATGTGCATAAGTCCGTAGCCTCTCTACCGCGGCGGTGGGTGACGGTCGCACAGGCCGCCCTTCTTGCCGCGATCTATTTCGGGGCTGCCAGGCTCGCCCTGCTGCTGGCGATCCCGCCGGGGTATGCAACGGCGCTGTGGCCGCCCTCCGGAATCGCCCTGGCGGCGCTTCTCGTCCTCGGCCCTCGCCTTTGGCCCGGCGTGTGGATCGGCAGCGCGCTCGCCAATCTGAGCATCGACGCTTCGCTCCCGGCCGCGATCGTCATCGCCACCGGCAGCACGCTGCAGGCGCTCGTTCTGTCGGCGCTCCTCCGCCGGCACGTCGACATCGCGTATCGTTTCCGCCATGTTCAGCAGGTGGTGAAATTCGTTGTGCTGTCCGCGCTCGGCGCGACCATAGCGCCCACCGTAGCGCTGATCCCGCTCTCGCTCCTGTACCCCTTGCCGGGCGCGGACCTGTTCGCCAACTGGCGGACCTGGTGGCAGGGCGACACCTCGGGCATCCTGATCTTCACGCCGCTGATTCTGAGCTGGAGCGTGCGCGGCACAGTGCAATGGACGCCGCGCAGAGTGCTCGAGGGCCTGCTGCTCGCGGCTCTGCTTCTCGCCGCCACGCACGTGGCGTTCAGCAGCGGCTTCGGCCGCACCTTTGTCATCGTGCCGCTCATCGTATGGGCGGCGTTCCGCTTCGGCCAGCGCGAGGTGACCACCGCAATCACCGTGGTGTGCGCGCTGGCGCTCTGGTACACCCTGAGCGAGGAGAGCGGGCCGTTCGCCACCGCGCCGCTCAACGAGTCGCTGCTGCTGCTGCTGGCGTTCATCAGCACGGTGGTGTTCACCGGCCTGGTACTGTGCGCGGTGATCAGCGAGCTCAGTCGCGCGATGGGCGAGCTGCAGTCGCGAGTGCTCGAACGCACGCGCATGCTCGGCGAGAGCGAGCGACGCTTCCGGCTGATGGTGGAAAGCGTGGTCGACTATGCCATCTTCATGCTCGACAGCGACGGGCGCGTGGCGAGCTGGAATGCCGGCGCGCAGCGCATCCTAGGCTACAGCGCCGACGAGATCGTCGGCGAGAGCCTGTCGCAGTTCTACCCGCGCGAGGACCTCGAGCGCGGCGAGCCCCAGGTCGAGCTGGGGGCGGCGAAGGCCGAGGGGCGTTTCGAGCAAGAGGGCTGGTGCGTGCGCAAGGACGGCTCGACGTTCTGGGCCAACGCGGTGGTCACCGCGGTGCGCGATGACACCGGCAAGCTCCTCGGCTTCGCCAAGGTGACGCGCGACCTTACCGAGCGCAACCGCGTCGAAGCCGAGCTGATCCGTGCCAAGGTGGCGGCGGAGAAGGCGAGCGAGGCAAAGTCGCAGTTCCTCGCCAACATGTCGCACGAGTTGCGCACGCCGCTCAACAGTCTGCTGATCCTCGCGCGTCTGCTCGCCGACAACGTGGGCGGCAACCTCACCCCCAACGAGGTGCAGTTCGCGCAGACCATCTACGCGTCGGGCATGGATTTGCTCTCGATGATCAACGACCTGCTCGACCTGGCGAAGATCGAGTCGGGCGCCCTCACCACCGTCAACGTCGCGCCCGCGCGGCTCGACGAGCTGCGCGAGGACCTCGAGCGCACCTTCGGGCAGGTCGCGCAGGGCAAGGGCCTGCAATTCTCCATTTTCATCGACCCCGCGCTGCCGCCGCTGGTCAGTACCGACATGGGGCGCCTCAAGCAGGTGCTGAAGAACCTGCTCGCCAATGCGTTCAAGTTTACCAAGCAGGGCCGCGTCTCGCTCGCCATCGCGCCGGCGCAGTCCGGCTGGACGCCGGGGCACGGGCGGCTCGACGCGGCGCGCTCGGTAATCGCTCTCTCCGTCGCCGATACCGGCATCGGCATTCCGGCAGACAAGCAGAGGATCATCTTCGAGGCATTTCAGCAGGCCGACGGCACGACGAGCCGGCAATACGGCGGCACCGGCCTCGGGCTGTCGATCAGCCGTGAGCTGACCCGGCTGCTCGGCGGAGAGATCCGCCTGTCAAGCGACCCGGGGAAGGGCAGTACCTTTGCGCTCTACCTGCCGCTCGCCGACGCTTAGAAACGAACCAGCCGCGGTTCGCCCCGCGCGATTTCCAGGTAGCCGCCGCGCCCGTACCAGTCGGGCAGCACCCAGCGCTCGCAGCGCCGCGCGTCGACCTGCACGGCGTGGCGGCCCGGCCGATGGGTGTGCCCATGCACCAGGCGGCGAACGCCGTGGCACCGCAGCGCCTCGCGCACGGCGTCGCGGTTCACGTCCATGATCGCGGCGGGCTTTTCCTGGATGACCGCCTTGCTTTTCTCGCGCAATGCCAGGATCGCGCTGCGCCGCTCGGCGACCGGCTGCGCCAGGAACTGCTGCTGCCAGGCGCTCGAGCGCGCCGTCGCGCGCCATGACTGGTAGTCGACGTCGTCCGTGCACAGGGTATCCCCGTGCATCAGAAGAGTCTTGACCCCGTTGATCTCTTCGAGGGTCGGATCCGCCAGCAGCTGCGCCCCGGTTTCCCTGCAGAACCGCTCGCCGATCAGGAAATCGCGGTTGCCGTGCATGACGCTCAGCCGCACGCCGCGCCGGGTCAGGTCGCGGAGGAAACCGGCGATGACGGCATTGAAGGACTCGTCAAGGCCGTCATCGCCGATCCAGTACTCGAACAGGTCGCCGAGGAGGTACAGCGCGTCGGCGGAGCGCGCTTTGCCTTCGAGGAAGGTGATCAGGCGCTCGTTCGCTTCGGGACGATCCTCGCTGAGGTGGAGATCGGAGGCGAAAAGCGCGCGCACTACTTCCCGCTCACCAGCGTCATCGACTCGATGACGACCGGCGAGCGCGGCACATCGCGCGGAAAGGGGCCGCCGGGGCCGGTCGGCGTCTTCGCGATCTTGGTGACCACGTCCATCCCCGAAACCACCTTGCCGAACACGGCGTAGCCATTGCCGTCGCTGCGCGGATCGCCCCAGTTGAGGAAGCCGTTGTCGCCGACGTTGATGAAGAACTGCGCCGTCGCCGAGTTGGGATCCGCGGTGCGCGCCATGGCCACGGCGCCGGGCTCGTTCTTCAGCCCGCCCTTCACGCCGGCCTGCGCCTCGTTGGCGATGGGCGAGCGCGTCTTCTTCTGCTTGAAGCCGCCATCGAAGCCGCCGCCCTGGATCATGAAGCCGTCGATCACGCGATGGAACACGGTGCCGTTGTAGTGGCCGTCGTGCACGTATTGCAGAAAATTTTCCACGGTTTTCGGCGCTTTCTCCGGGTACAGCTCGAGCCGGATCGTGCCGAGGTTCGTGCGCACGTCCACCTGCGGCTCGGCGGCAAGCGCGGCCGGGACCACCGCGGCGGTCGACAGCGCGAATAGATATTTGAGTTTCATCCTGCTCCTTCGTACAGAATTTTCCAGCGCCCTTCCTCCTTGATCCAGTACTGGCGCTTTCGCATGGTGGTCGACAGCGTGCTCGATCTGTAATCCTGCTCGAAGCTCACCACCACGAAGTCGCCCTCGCGCGGATAGCGGAACATCGCCACGCGCGACAGCTCGATCTTGATCCAGCTCTTGGCAGCGTTCACCGCGCGCTTGTGCGCGGCCCAGGCGGCGTAGTCCTGGCCGCCGCCTGCGCCGAAGCGCTGCGAGTAATGCCCGAGGTAGCGCTCGGTGTCGCGGCCCTGCCAGTCCGCGCGCCACTGCTCGAGCGCGGCGTTGAGAGAGCGGCGCTCGGCGTCGACCGATGCGGCATCGCTCCACTCGACTGCGTCGGCGATGATGACCGGCGTAGTCCCGACCTGCACGTAGCGTCCGATCGATTCGAGGTCGGGGTTGGCGAAGACCAGGCAGCCGTCGCTCGCGCGCGGCGGGCGGCTGTAGAGGTCGGCCGGCACGCCGTGCAGCCAAATGCCGTGCCCGTTGCGTCCCCGCCGGCGGTCCCATTCGTTGGGGTAGTTGATGGGGAACGCGCCCGCGCCGTAGAAGTCAGTGAGCTTGCTGCGCGGCAGGTTCCCGGTGACATGGTAGACGCCGATGGGCGTCTTCTGGTCGCCCTCGCGGGTTTTCTCGACGCCGTTCTTGCCAAGCGTGACGTAGAAGTCCGCCACCAGCCGCGGCCGGCCCTGGTCGTTGCCAAATACGTAAAGCCGCGAGCGGCGCGAGTCGACCACCAGGACATGCTTCTGCCCGGGATGCAGCTGCAGCACGTAGCGCGGCAGCCGATCCTCGGAGGGGCGCGAGCGCATCGCCCGCAGGCGCGCCAGCGCCTCTTCGCGCAAGCCTTCAATGCGGTCCTGCGGCACCGTCTTGACGACGTTGCCGAAGGTCAGCAGCGGGCGCGAGCGCGCCAGCAGCAGGTCCCCGCGCACCAGGTACGCGAGGCGGAAGTTGGGATAGTCGCGGAGCAGCGCGTCGACGCGCCTCAGCGCCTCGTCGACGCGGTTCGCCTCGATCGCATCGAACACCGCCGACAGGCGGTCTTCAGGGGTCGCGGCCGCTGCCGCGACGGCAAAGCCCAGCGCCACCAGGGAAAGCAGAACCCTCCTCACCTGCCCGCCTTCTCTTCCCGGATCTGCCAGCGGCCATCGGCCTTCACCAGCTCCAGGGTCTTGGTGTTCGAGCTGGTGAGCTTGTCGGAACGATAATCCTGGCGGAACGTGACGCTCGCCTCGTTGCTGCCGCGCAGGGTGACTTTGGGCGAGTCGACCTTGACCTCGATCGACTTCGGTGCGGCGATGCGCTCGCGCCGCGTCTTCTCCCACGCCGGACGCGCCTCGCCGCCGGGAGTCTTGAAGTCCCCGGCGTAATAGGACAGATAAGCATTGGCGTCCTTCTTCGACCAGGCTTCGGCCCAGCCGTTTACGGCTTTCAGGACTTCTGCATTGGCATCCGCGGCAGGCTTTTCAGGCGCCCTGGCAGCCACCGCGACCGGCGGTTTTGCCGGCTCCTTCGGCTTGGGCGGTTCCTTCGCCACGGCCACCACCGCCGGCTCGCGCACCAGCTCGCGCACCAGCGAGAGCTTGTTTTTCGCCCCGCTGTTCGACGAATCGAGCTGCAGCGCCTTGTCGTAAGCCTGGCTCGCCAGCTTGGCGTAAACGTCGCCCAGGTTTTCGTAGGCGGTGGCGTAGCTCGGATGCGTGCGGATCGACTGCTCGAGCGCGGTGCGGGCCTTCTCGTATTGCCCCTGCGAGGCGTAGATCACGGCGAGGTTGTTGTACGGCTCCGGCAGCTCAGGGTAGTCCTGCGTGAGCTTGGTGAAGATTTCGATGGCTTCCTTGCTCTTGCCCTGTTCGGTGACGATGATGCCCTTGAGAAAGCGCGCCTGCGGATCGCGCGGCTTCGCCTTCAGCGCCTTGTTGACGCGTTCGAGCGCCTGCGAGTGCTGCCCGGCTTTAAGGAATTTGGAAGCGTCCTGCAGGTCGTCGCCGCGCGCCGGAAGCGCGCTGCAGAGCGCCGCGGCGCAAAGCGCGGTCAAGCCCCGGCGCAGGCGGGCGTACGGGGCGGCTGGTTTATGCATTGTGTTAATATTTTCAAGGCCCTACGAAAGCGCTGCATTCTAGACTAACCCCCGCGCCTCCACAACTTTCACGCCGGCGCGAGCCATGCTGAAGATCTACAACTCCCTGGGCAGGACCAAGCAGGAATTCGTTCCGCTGCGGCCGGGCGAGGTGCGCATGTACGTCTGCGGCATGACGGTGTACGACTACCTGCACCTGGGCCATGCGCGCATGCTGATGGTCTTCGATGTCGTGCAGCGCTGGCTGCGCGCGAGCGGCTATCGCGTCACCTACGTGCGCAACATCACCGATATCGACGACAAGATCATCCGCCGCGCGCTCGAGAACCGGGAATCGATCGGCGAGCTGACCGCGCGCTTCATCCGCTGCATAGACGAAGACGCAGCGGCGCTCGGCGTGCAGAAGCCCGATCACGAGCCGCGCGCGACGCAGTACGTTGCGCAAATGGTCGACATGATCGGCCGCCTGGAGGAGAAAAAGCTCGCTTACCGCTCGGCCTCGGGCGACGTCAACTTCGCCGTGCGCCGCTTTCCCGGGTACGGCATGCTCTCGGGGAAATCGCTCGACGAGCTGCGCGCCGGCGAGCGCGTCGAGGTCGACGCCTCCAAGCAAGACCCTCTCGACTTCGTGCTCTGGAAGCGCTCCAAGCCCGACGAGCCGAACTGGCCTTCGCGCTACGGCGAAGGGCGGCCGGGCTGGCACATCGAATGCTCCGCCATGGGCTGCGCGCTGCTCGGCGAGCATTTCGACATCCACGGCGGCGGCGAGGACCTGCAGTTCCCGCACCACGAGAACGAGATCGCGCAGTCCGAGGGCGCGAATGGCGTCAAGTTCGTCAATTACTGGATGCACAACGGTTTCCTGCGCGTCGACGAGGAGAAGATGTCGAAGTCGCTCGGCAACTTCTTCACCGTGCGCGAGGTGCTGCAGCGCTTCGATCCCGAGGTGGTGCGCTTCTTCATCCTGCGCGCGCATTACCGCAGCCCGCTCAACTATTCGGACCTGCATCTCGAAGATGCCAAGCAGGCGCTGACCCGCCTCTACACCGCATTGAAAGGTTCCGGCAGTTCTGCAGTCGACTGGAACGCACCGCACGCTCGCCGATTCAGGGAGGCGATGGACGATGACATTGGCACTCCCGAGGCGGTGGCGGTGCTCTTCGAGCTCGCGCACGAGATCGGTCGCGGCCGCAGGGAGCTGGCGCCGCAGCTGAGGGCGCTGGGCGGCGTCCTGGGACTGCTGCAGCGCGACGCCGATGCATTCCTGCGCGGCGGAGAGGCCGGCGACTGGATCGCCGCGCGCATCGCCGCGCGCGAGGCGGCGAGGAAGCGTAAGGATTTCCGGGCCGCGGACGACATACGGCGCGAACTGCTGGAAAAAGGCATCGTCCTGGAGGATAGTCCAGGGGGAACGACATGGCGGCGGACATAAAGGAACTCGTGCATCCCCTGGTAGTGCGCGTTACGCACTGGATCAACGTCGTCGCCTTGCTGCTGATGGTCGCCAGCGGCTGGCGCATCTACAACGCCGATCCGATCTTCGACTTCTCCTTTCCCGACGAGCTGACGCTCGGCGGCTGGCTGGCCGGTGCGCTGCAGTGGCACTTCGCGGCCATGTGGCTGCTGGTGCTGAACGGCCTGGTGTACGTCTGCTACGGCATCATCTCGGGGCACTTCAGGAGGAAATTGCTGCCGATCTCGCCCGTTGCGGTGCTGCGCGACGTGCGCGATGCGCTGCGCGGGCGGCTCGCGCATGACGATCTGTCGGTCTACAACGCCGCGCAGCGCGCGGCGTATCTCGCGCTGATCATCGCGCTCATCGTCATGGTTCTTTCCGGCCTGGCGATCTGGAAGCCGGTTCAGCTCTACTGGCTGGCAAGCCTGATGGGCGACTACGAAGGCGCTCGCCTGCTGCACTTCTTCGCCATGGCAGCGGTGGTGCTGATCGTGGTCGTGCATGTGGTCATGGTGATCCTAGTGCCGCGCACCTTTCCCACCATGTTCACGGGCCGCATCCGGAGGGCGTCATGAGCAACAAGATGGGCGGAAGTTTTCTCGCGCATCGCACGCCGCAGGTGGCGAATCTCGAGCGGCGGCTGTTCCTGAAGCGCGGGCTGTCGGTCGGAGCGCTGGCGCTGCTGGCCGGCTGCGAGCTGACCGACGCCGAGAGCGTGCAGAAGGTTCTCTGGGCGATGTCGGGCTGGAACGACCGCGTGCAGGACTGGCTCTTCGACCCGAGTCGCCTGGCCCCCGAATTTCCAGAGAGCAGGATCACCAGGCCGTTCCCGTTCAACGGCTACTACAGCGAGAGCGAAGTACCGGTCATCGACGGCACCGACTACAGGCTCGAGCTCGGCGGCATGATCCGCGACGCAAAGCCCTGGAGGCTGCCCGAGCTCTACGCGCTGCCGCAGGTCTCGCAGGTCACGCGGCACATCTGTGTCGAGGGGTGGAGCGCGATCGGCAAGTGGAGCGGGGTACGCTTTTCAGATTTTCTGCAGCGCGTGGGCGCCGATACCACGGCGAAGTACGTCGGCTTCCAGTGCGCCGACGATTATTCGACCAGCATCGACATGGCGACCGCCCTGCACCCGCAGACGCTTCTCGCCCTGCGCTACGCCGACGAGATCCTGCCGCCGAAGTACGGCTTCCCCATGAAGCTGCGCATGCCCACCAAGCTGGGCTTCAAGAACCCCAAGCACATCGCCGCGATCTTCGTCACCAACGAGAACCCGGGCGGCTACTGGGAGGACAAGGGCTACAACTGGTTCAGCGGCTCCTGAGCCGCGGGCCGGCTCAATGCCCCCGGCCGCCCAGGAACTCGCACATTTTCTCTAGCAGCGCATCGGGTTGCTCGAGCATCGGGCAGTGGCCCGAGCCCGGAATTTCTTCGTAGTACGCACCAGGAATGCGCCCTGCCAGGTCGCGCGCCAGCGTCGGCGGCGTGGTCTGATCCAGCGCGCCGCACAGCACCAGGGTCGGGTTCTGGATTTTTTCGGCGCTCGAGCTGAGGTCCAGAGCCGCAAGCGCGAGGCAGGCGCGCGCAAAGCATTGCGGGTCGACGCCCGCGAGCGCTGCCTTGCGGGCGGCGATGATCTTCGGATGTTTTCGGGCGAACTCGGGCGGAAACAAGCGCCCGATCGCAGTATCGAGGACCGCCTGCATGCCCGCCTCCGAGACGCGTTGCGCCATGGCGCTGAACGGCATGCGCGCCGCCTCGGGGAACACGGCCAGCGTATCGGCCACCACCAGGCGGCGAAACCGCGCGCCGTGCCTGATCGCCAGCTCGAGCGCCACGAAGGCGCCGAACCCATTGCCAAAGACATCGGTGTCGCGCGGCAACTCGAGCGCGCCCATCACGCGGGCGATATGATCGGCATGCGCGCCTACTGAATCGAGCTGGACTGGACTCGAGCGGCCAAACCCGGGCAGGTTGATGCGCGTTACGCGGCGGCTCTTGGCGAGCTTGGACAGCACCCCGTCGAACACGCTGAGCTCGGTGAGCAGCGAGTGCAGAAGGAGCAGCTGCGGGGCGCCCTTGCCATGCTGGTCGTACTCGACCCGCGCCTGCTCGAGCTCGAGCAGCGCCATTACGGCTCGAGATTCTTCGACGGCGGGAATTCGCGCGAATACACCGGGCTCGCCAGGAACTGCTTCGGCTCGTAGGTCCAGAACTGAGTCACGCCGGGGTAGGTCCGGATCACCGCGTTCACCAGCTTGCCGCCGCGCCGCTCGACCTTGCGGATGTAGACCGGCATCACCGGGTTGCCGTACTCGTCGAGCCGCCAATCGCCGCGCGGATCGCGCACATTGCCGGGACTGCGCAACGCCTGCATGAACGCTTCCTTGTCCTCGACGCGGCCTTTCACCGCCTGCGCCGCAGCTTCGACCAGCGCCGCCGCCGAGTAGGCGCCGAGCGTGTAATAGCCGGGGTCGACGCCATACTCCTTGTTCACCGCGGCGACGAAGCGCTTGTTCTCCGCCGAGTCGATTCCCGCGGCGTACCAGCCGCCCGTCACCACGCCGAGCGCCTCGTCGCCCATCTGGCGCAGGATCCCCTCGTCGGCGGTGGTCATGCTGCCCAGTACCGGCTGCTGCATGCCGTATTCCTTGTACTGCTTGAGGAAACGCAGGCCGTTGGCGCCGGCAAACCCGGCGTAGACGGCGTCGACGTTCGGCTTGATCTGCGCGATATAGGAGCCGTAATCCGGCACGTTGAGCGGCGGCCAGAGCTTTTGCACCACTCTTCCGCCGTGGTCCTCGAAGACGCGCTGGAAGCCGGCCGCGGTCTCGTGGCCGTAGGCAAAGTCGTCGGCGATGATCGCGACGCGCTTGTAGCCGAGCGTCTGCGCCGCGTATTCGCCGAGCGCATGGTTCGATTGCGCCGAGGTGCCGACCGTGCGCACGAACCAGGGATTGAGCTTGCGCTGCGTCAGGTCCTCGGCCGCGGCCGAGCAGGACACCGTCGGCGTGCGGGTCTGGCGCAGGTAGTCGTCGATGGCGATGGCCTCGAATGCCGCGAGCGGCCCGATCACGACATGGACCCTGCTGCGCTCGACCAGGTCCTGCGCCTTGGTCTTGGCGCCCGCCGGGTTGCCGCCGGTGTCGGCGATGATCAGCTCGACCTTGCGGCCGGCGAGCGTGTAATTGCGCTCCTTCAGGAATAGCTGGATGCCTTCTTCCATCTGCTTGCCGCCAGCGGCCAGCGCGCCCGAGCGCACAGTGAGGAAGCCGATGCGGATCGGGTCGGTTTGCCCATGAGCGAACAACGGCAGACATGCAGCCAGACAGAACAGCAGGCTTCGAAACATGGTCTCCTCCCGTGGCTGCCGCAAGATTAGCATGCTTAAAATGTCACCAACGTGATGCCATTCGAGCTGGCCGAGCCGCGATCGCTGCGCGAGGCGATCGCGTCGCTCGATGCGAAGGACCCTTCGGTGCGGCCGATCTCGGGCGGCACCGCCCTGATGCTGATGATGAAGGCCGGCGTGCTGCGCCCGTCGCGTCTGGTTAGCCTGGGCAAGCTCGACCTCGCGGGCATCCGGACCGGACCGGGAGGCGAGCTGCGCGTTGGCGCGATGACTTCTCTCCGCACGATTGAGAAATCCGAAATCGTGCGAAAGGGCTGGCCGGTGATCGCGCGCACGCTGCGCACGCTGTCCAACGTCCGGGTCCGCAACGTGGCGACCGTGGGCGGCCATCTTGCGCACGCCGATCCCCACATGGACCTGCCGCCGGTGCTGAGCGCGCTCGGCGCTCGCGTCACGATTGCCGGGGCTGCGGGCGAGCGCAGCATTCCGGTCGAGGAACTCGGCACCGGATACTTGGAAACCTCGATCCGCCTCGACGAGCTGATCACGCTGCTCGAAGTGCCGCCGCTCGGCGGCAGGAGCGCAGCCTATCTCAAATGCACCACGCGCTCGGCCGACGACTGGCCCGCGGTGGGAGTAGCGGTTTCTCTGGATTTCCAGGGAGATTCGATTCGCGAGGCGAGCGTGGTGATCGGCGCCGCGACCGACAAGCCGACCAGGCTCGCCGCGGTGGAAAGAATTCTTGTGGGCAGGAAGCTCGATGAAAACCTGCTGGACGAGGCGGCGACGCAGGAGCTGAGCGTTGAGGGCGATCTGCACGGCTCGGCGGCGTATAAGAAACAGCTGATTCGCGTCTATCTCAGACGCGCCATTCATGAAGCGCGCGCTCAGTCCCGCTGAAACGCCGCAGGTCGGGCGCTCGCTGCCGCGCCTGGAGTCCTGGCTGAAGGTCACCGGGCGGGCCGAGTACGTCCACAACCTGCGCCTGCCCGGCATGCTGTACGGCAGGATTTTCCGCAGCAGCGTCGCGCACGGCAGGATCAGGCGCCTCGACGTGAGCGCTGCCCAGGCCGTGGGCGGCGTGCATCGCGTGGTGAGCGCCGCCGATCTGAAGGGAATCGTGCCCGACCCGTATTACGGCCCGGCGTTCCACGACCAGCCGGTGCTCGCGGTGGACAAGGTCCGCTACGTCGGCGAGCCGGTCGCGGTGGTGCTCGCCGCCGACCCGCACGTGGCGGAGGAAGCGGCGCACCTGATCGTCGCAGAATACGAGGAGCTGCCCGCCGTCTACGACGAGCTCGAGGCGATGACCTCGAAAGCCATCGTCCACGACGCGCTCAAGCCGGCAGGGACGTTCCCGGACCTGAAGCACCTGAAAGGAAGGACCGGCACGAATGTAGCGCTCGATTTCCACCTTCGGCGCGGCGACGCCGCGCAGGCGCTCGCCGCGGCGGATCGCGTGTTCGAGCACCGCTTCCGCACCCAGCAGGTGATGCACACGCCGCTCGAGCCGCTCGTCTCGGTCGCCGAGTCGACCGACAGCTCGCTCACCATCCATACCGCCTCCCAGAGCCCTTCGTTCGTGCGCATCGAGGTCGCGCGGCTGCTGGGCTGGCCTGAGAACAGGATCCGCGTGCGCGTGCCGTTTCTCGGCGGCGGCTTCGGCGCCAAGCTCTACATCAAGCTGGAGGCGCTGGTGGCGGTGCTCTCGCTGCTCACACGACGGGCGGTAAAGATCTCGCTCACCATGGAAGAGCAGTTCTTCACCATCACCAAGCACGCGAGCAGCTTCCGTATCAAGAGCGGCGTTACGCGCGACGGCCGCATCTGCGCGCGCGAGTGCGAGGTCTGGTGGAACGGCGGCGCCTACGCCGACATCGGGCCGCGCGTGACGCAGAAGTCCGGCTTCACCGCTGCGGGCCCCTACGACATCGAGCACGTCGCGATCGATTCGTACGCGCTGTACACGAATCTGCCGCCTGCCGGCGCGCTGCGCGGCTTCGGCATCCCGCAGCTGGTGTGGGCCTACGAGTGCCACACCGACATGATGGCGCGCGAGCTGGGAATCGACCCGATCGAGTTTCGCCGCAGGAACCTGCTGCGCGACGGGCGGCCGCAGGCGACCGGCACGCTGATGCGCGACGCGGCGATCGAGAAGGTCCTCGACCGCCTTGCCGTTCTGCTGGAATGGAATCGTCCTTTTGATCGAGGCACGGGGGTGGTGCGGCGCGGCCGCGGCATTGCCATCGGCTTCAAGGCCTGCGTGTCGCCGACCACCTCGCTTGCCGCAGTGAACGTCAATGGCGACGGCAGCTGCATCGTCTATTGCAGCACCGTCGACATGGGGCAGGGCTCGGACACCGCGATGGCGCAGATTGCCGGCGAAGTGCTCCACCTGCCCGCCGAAACGGTGCGGGTAGTGCATTCCGACACCGACGTTACGCCTTACGACATGGCGACGCTCGGCTCGCGCTCGCTGTTTCACATGGGCAACGCGGTCAAGCTGGCGGCGGAGGACGCTTTGAAGAAACTAAATCAGTTGAAAAGCGAATTACAAATGCCGCCCGATGCCGCGATCCCTGAAATCTTCAAGAAGAAATACGGGATGCAGGCAGGGAACGTTGTCGGCACGGGGAGCTTCATCCCGAGCTACGCGCCGCCCGACTACGCCACCGGCCTGACGAGCGACGCGACGCCGTTCTGGATGGTCGGCGGCAGCGGCGTGGAGATCGAGGTGGACACCGAGACGGGCCGGGTGCGGGTGGCGCGGCTGGTCAACGTCGCCGACGTCGGCACGCCGATCAACCCGAAGATCGTCGAGACACAGCTCTCCGGCGCGGCGATCATGCAGCTCGGCTTCACGCTGTTCGAGAAAATGCTGTTCGACGAGCACGGCCAGCTGCGCAATGCGTCGCTCGCGGAGTACAAGATTCCAGGCTTCCTGGACATACCCGAAGAGATCATCAATGAAGCGGTGAGCGCCGAGCAGCGCTCCGGGCCTTTCGGCGCCAAGGGCGTCGGCGAGACCGGGACCTTCGGCGTGTCCCCGGCCATCGCCAACGCGATCCACGACGCGGTTGGGGTGAGACTCACTGTGCTCCCGCTCAATCCGGAATCCATTTTCATGGAACTGCAAAAAGCGAAATGAGGCGCAGCATTCAATTCCGCCTGAACGGCGAGGCGGTGTCGGCGCAGGTGGCGCCGCACGAGACGCTGGTCGAGGTCCTGCAGGACGCATTCGGCCTTTTCGGCGCGCGCGAGAGCTGCGGGCAGGGCTTGTGCGGCTGCTGCACGGTAGTGGTTAACGGGCGCGCCGTGTCCGGCTGCCTGTATCTCGCGTCGTTCGCCGAGGGTGGCGAAGTATCGACCATCGAGGCCGGCAGCCGGCTCGACGCGGTGCAGGAAGCGTTCATCGAATGCGGCAGCCTGCAGTGCGGCTTCTGCACGCCCGGCTTTATCCTGATGACCCGCCAGCTGCTCGAGGAGCACCCCGAGCCCGACGACGACACCATCCGGCACTATCTTTCCGGCAACCTGTGCCGCTGCGCGGCCTACCCGCAGATCATCGAGGCCGTGAAGCTCGCGGCGCGGAAAATGAGGCAGACATGAGACAGCTCATTTGCTTGGTATTCTTATTGTTCGGGGTGAGAAATTCGGGGACGGAGCCCTAACTCCAGCGACGCGCAGCTTTCGGAGTTAGGGCTCCGTCCCCGAATTCTCAGCCTTCGAAGAACTCTTTCACCTTGTCGAGCCAGGACTTGGCGCGCGGGTTGTGGCGCGCGCTGTCCTGCTGGCTGATCGACTCGAACTCGCGTAGCAGCTGGCGCTGGCGCTCGGTGAGGCTGACCGGCGTTTCCACCACCACGTGGCAGAACAGGTCGCCCGGCAGGTGGCTGCG
>Ga0209472_1000081_pt1 | contig 55029 bp, 46 predicted proteins | sample GraSoiAngelo_130_FD_185887 | JGI IMG/M metagenome (GOLD analysis project Ga0209472, IMG submission 185887) | Grasslands soil microbial communities from the Angelo Coastal Reserve, California, USA - 14_0929_02_20cm (SPAdes) (version 2) | ecosystem: Environmental > Terrestrial > Soil > Grasslands ... | reverse complement strand
TGTTGCCGACCGTATACGCCACGTTCGCGATATAGGCCACGGGCAATTTGGTCTTCGTCTCCCGATGATTCGCGATGGGCACCGAGTAGCTGACGATAGAGCCGTTCCCCGCGGCGGTCGAATCCCTGTAGTAGGCGCTATCCTGGCGCGTGTCGGGCCAGGTGATCGTCGCGCCGATGTCGTTCACCCCGACGCCGAGCTCGATCGGCCCGGAGACCCAGGCGACGCCGATGTCGCCACCGACGCCGTGGCCGAAGGTGTTCCCCGGCTTCGAGTACTGCGTCAGGGCCCGCCCGTCGGGCGTCACGGGGTTCGAGCCGCCGAAAATCGTGTTTCCGGTGATGAAGCCCGCGTCGCCGTCGGTCCGCGCGTAGCCCACGCCCACATAGTAGTGGACCGCGCCGCCCACGTAGAACCCCTGCGTCGAGTCGCCTGCGATCCGCCCGGCATAGCTGACGGTCGGGGCGAAGCCCCCTTCCACCAGGCCGTGCACCAACGCGCTGTACCGCGTGTTGTGTCGCGCGGGCTGCGAATCTCGCAGGAAGCCGAGCAGCGTGTCACCGAGCTGAAATTCGACGTCGTCGTGCACCCACCCCATGACCCCCACCCGCACACCCTTGAATCCGAAACCCGGGGCGAACGGGCGACTGGAGCCGCTGATGCCGAACTGATCCTCCGGAACGAGGCTCGCCGCGAGGCCCAGGTTCACCATCAATGAGTCCTCGCCGATGACGAAGGCGACGTCGTTGGTCGGCGTCGGGGCCTTTTTCACTTCGAGATAGAGCGGCAGGTTGAGTATCGTATTCACCACGAGGATCGGATTGAAACCCCGCGACTTCGGATCGAAGGCCGGGTCACTGGAGAGATGCGGGTGGTCGTGGAGAAACTGAATGATCCCGAGCGGGATCGGGATCGTCACCTTCGGCTGGCCCCGGCGGTCCGCCCGGGCCTGCACCGCCCGATACGCCGGATTGTAGCGGACGAGGCTGCCGGAGCGACCGAGGCTCAGCCCGCCCATCCCGATCCGGCGCGCGTCGGTCACGAGCCACTGCGCCGTCGCCGGCGCCGCGGCGCCGCCGACCAGAACCACCAGCCCCAAGCCCACGACGAGTATGCGCACGATGCTCCCCGTGAAGTGGGTGAATGATCGACATTTCCGCCCGGGGCGGACGTGAGCCCCGTCACGTACCGGGGCGGGACGGCGACCCCTGGAACCGGATCGTGACCGTCGTGCCCCGCCCCTGCACGCTCGTCAAGCCGATGGTCCCGCCCCAGCTCTCGACCAGCCGCCGCGCGATCGCGAGCCCCAGGCCGGATCCGCTCGACGTGGTGGAAAACGCCGGATCGAAGACGCGCGGGAGGATGTCGGGGGCGATGCCGCGGCCGTCGTCCTCCACAGCGAGCCCGCACCCGTCCTCCGAGACACGTACCGTCACGCGCCGGGCGCCCGCATTGCGGGCGTTCTCGAGCAGGTTGATGAGGACCTCCTTCACTTCGTCTCGCCGGGCGGACGCGGGCGCGCCGGGCGCACCCATGAGCTCGATCGTGGTCTCCGCCACGGCAGCGCCGAGCGTGTACAGGTGCACGACCTCGCGCGCCACGGCATGGACGTCGACGGGCTCGAGCGGGAGCGCCTCCGCCGCCGGCGATGCGAAGCGGGAGAACGCGCGCGCGATCGCGTCCAGCCGGTCGATTTCGGCCAGGATCCGGCCGGCCGTCTCCGCCAGCGTCGCGTCGAAATCCCGGCCGTCCTTCTTGTCGCGCGCGCGCTGGAGGTGCTGGATGCCGAGCCGGATCGGAGTGAGGGGATTCTTGATCTCGTGTGCCACCTGCCGCGCCATCTCGCCCCAGGCGAGCACGCGGGCCGCGCGGGTGAGGGCGGTCGCGTCGTCGAGCGCCACGACGCAGCCGTCGGGCGCCGGACCCAAGGACGCGAGCTGCACGCGGATCTGACGCGCGCCCACGGCGAACTCGCGCTCCACGATGCCTTCGGTCGCACCGTCGAGGAACTCCCGCACGGCGCTCCATACGGAGAGCCACTCCGCCGGCGCGGCTTGCGCCAGGAGGTCGCCGGGGGAGAGGGGCGCCCCCAACAACTCCGCCGCGCGAGGGTTTGCCATGGTGACGCGAAGCCCGTCGTCCACCGCGATGACCCCGGTGGCCACGTTCGCGAGCACCTGCGCGGTCCGCCGCCGCGCCTCCTCGAGCGCGCCCTGGCTGCGCGTCACATCCGCCGCCATGCGCTCGAACGCCGAAATCACGGGCTCGAACTCGCGTGGCGCCCCCGGCGGGAATGACGGCAGCGGAGCGCCGCGCCCGACCGCGCCCGCGGCGTCGCGCAGCGCGGCGACCGGGCGCGCGAGTCCACGCGCGGCGAGTCCCGCCAGATATACGGCGGCCACGAGCCCCGCCAGCGTCGCGAGGATGAGCGCGAGCGCGAGGTCCTCCTGCTGCTGCCGGACGCGCTCGTCGTCCAGCAGCTGCGGGGCGGCCAGGATCTCCTGGCCCTGCGGTGACTCCGAGCGGACGACCAGGTACCCGACGCGAATCGAGCGGCCGGCCGTACGGCCGTCAGCGGTGAGCTCGAGGTCGTCCCGGAGCGCCAGGCGCACAAACGCGTCCGGTGCGAGAAACGGATCGACCAGGCCGAGCTCCCCCAGCACGGGCGCGCTCGTGCCGGCGAGCACCCCGTCGCGGAACAACCACAGGTCGGCGTCGAGCCGCTCGCCGAGCTCCGCAATGGATCGCGCGACCGCGCCGGGGCGGTCCGAGACCAACGTCCCCGCGGTAGCCGCCGCATCGCGCAGCGTCTGGCTGATGAGCAGATCGCCCGCCCGCCGCGCCTCGTCGCCCAGCCGGGCGAAGCTCCACAGGGCGAACAGCAGCACCGGCAGCACGACGAAGGCGCTGAGGGCCGCGGCGAGTCGCACGCGATAGCTGGTGCGCAGCGCGGCCATGACCGGCGGCAGACGCGGCCGCCACCCGCCGGCGAGGAGGAGGCTCACGAGCCAGCAGGCGGCGAGGGCGCCCGCGTCCCCGACGACGACCAGAACGCCGCGGACGAGCAACGCCCACGGATCCCGCAGGTCGACCGTCAGATGCACGTGGTGTACGCCGTCCGGCAACTCGAGGCGGCGCTCCCCCCGCGTCGACCAGCCGGTCCGCGTCCAGATCACCCGGGCGCTCGCGGTGGCCGGCGCCGGCACGGGCGGCGACAGCGTGATTTGGTAGGGGGGCTGGACGCTGGCCGCCCCCTGCAGGAACCGGGCGACGCGCGCCGCCGGGATGAGTCGGGTGCGCGGCCCCACACCCACCGTCAGCACCTCGGCGCCTCCCCCGAGCGGCAGCACGAGCACGTAGTGAACGCCGTAGTTCCGATCCAACCGTTCGACCCGCGGGCCGCGCGCGGTCTCGGGCGAGCGGACGAGCGCCGCCATCAGCGACGGCGGGAGGTCCACGCTCGCCAAGCGGATCTCCGCTTCCGGCTCCCCCGCGGGAGTCCAGAGCGCGAGGCTCGCCGGATAGTCGTCTTCGGCGAGCGGCGACGCCAGCCACCACGCGTACAGCTCACCCGGAGTCCGTGGCGCCTCGGCGGGCGGGTCCCGCCCGAGCCGCTCGAGCAACGACACCGCGCGGGGATCGGCCGCGCCGCCCAGTCCCTGAACGTCCCGCTCGGCGAGCCCGAGGCGACCTTCCACCGCGGCACCCCACGTGACGAGGGCGGCGGCGGTGCCGGCCACGGTCGCGATGCCCAGCACGGCCCAGCGACGCGGCGCCGGCACGAGCACGCCGACTAGTGCGGGAAGCCACGCGAAGGTGTACCAGTCGGGCCAGGCACCGTACGGACTCCACAGCCACAGCCCCGCCAGCGCGGCGCCGGCCGCCCACGCGCACGCCGCGGGGAGCGTCCAGGGGACGCGATGCGGGTCGCGCGCGCCGCGGACCAGCGCCGCGGCGGTGAGCACCAGCGCCATCGCGGCGGTGGCGACGGCCGCCTCCCACGACATCCACAACGCGAACCCCACGCCGCCCGCCGGCGGCGCGATGCCGCGGCCGAGATAGCGCACGAGGAACGGCGCCGCGAGCACCAGCCCGGCCGCGCCGACGACGTTCCACCAGCGCCGCGCGAGCCCCCGCCGCCACAGCACGCTGGCGGCGCAGAGCGCCACCACGCCGAGCACCGTGAGGGCGCCGGCCGACGCGCTGAACACCCCGAGCATGGAGCGGTAGAACAGCGCGGGGGAGAACTGCTCCGCCATGTGCAGGGAGTAGCCGATCGGCGCGCGGGCCATGCACCACGCGGCCACGAGCACGACGAGCCAGCGCCAGCGGCCGCGTGGCGCGACAAGGCACGCCAGCAGCAGCGCGGCGACGAGGGCGATCGCGGCCCGCTCGGTCACGCCCCGCAGCGCGGCGAGCTTCGCGTCACCCTGGGCGGGCGCCACGGGCTGGACGCTGAACAGGGTGTCGCCGTGCTCGCAGGAGATCGGGCAGTAGTCGAACACATCCGGGTCGTCCGGCGCGAGGCCGGGTGTGTAGAAGCGCAGGGCCACGCCGTAGGCGTCCTCGAGCCGGGCGCTCACCGCGCGGCTCCGATCCGGCGCCGCCGGCACCGCATCCAGCAGTACCGTTCCGACCGCGCTGCCGCCGCCCTGCGTCTGGCGGCGGGCCTCCAGCGACACGTAGAATGGTGTGATGACGGCGCGCAGCTCCGCGGTGTCCCGCGCGGGAACGAACCGGTGGCGACCCGCCCAGGCGACGGGCTCGCCGTCGGGCGCGAGGATCACCACGCCCCGCTCCACGCCCGGTGTCCGCGACCCGGAGTGCATGGCGTCCCGCACGCGCTCGAAGGCGGCCTCGCGGGGCAGCAACGCCGCCGTCACGCCGCGCTCCGCGAGCCGCCGCGCCTCGGCGACGGCGGCGGCCAGTGCACCCTTAAGCTCGGAGGAGTCCCGCGGCAGCCGCCCTTCCCGCACCTCAGGCCAGCAGCACTCGATGCGCTGCACCTGCAGCACCCCGCGCACCAGCGTGGCGCCGAGGCTCAGGCAGGCGAGCGCCAGGGCCGCCAGGCCCGCCAGCCGGAGGGCGGGAGGCCGGTGGGACGTCCTAATCGCGAGCAGCGTGACCGCGATGCTGGCCGCGCCCGCCGCCCACGCCCAGCCCGGCGCGCTCCCGTGCAGCCACTCGGCGGCGGCGATGGTGGTCGCGCAGCCGGCGAGCGCGACGTGAGCGCGCCGCTGCACTTGAAGACCCTCGTCCCCGACGAGGTGCGTTTCATTCTCGAGCGCGATGCCCGCCTCCTCGTCCCGGTGGGAACGTGCGAGCAGCACGGCCCCCACCTCCCGCTCGGTTGCGACACCATCATCGTCGAGCGCCTGGCCGACGACCTCTCCGGGGCGCTCGAGATCCTGCGCGCCCCGACGATCGAATATGGGGTCAACACGGTCACCAGGCGGCCCTTCCCCGGCAACGCCTCGGTCCGCCGCAAGACGCTGCACCGCTGGATGAACGACCTGCTCGGATCGTGGGAGGAGGCGGGGGTCGAAAGCTTCATCATCCTGACCGCCCACGGCCACGACCCCCACCAGGAGGCGCTCTCCACCCTGCGCACCCGCCAGGCCCGCATCTTCACGGTCGACGTATTCGCCCTCGACTTCTCGGACGACCTCGAGGACGCCGACGGGCCGATGCACGGCAGCGAGCTCGACACGTCCCTGCTGCTCTACCTCGCGCCAGACCTCGTCCGCATGGAGCGCGCCCAGGACTTCGTGCTCCCGGAGAAGCAGCGCACCCGCTTCCTACGCACGAGCGCCGGGGCGCTCCCCAAGCGCTCTCCCGGATCGCTGGGACGGCCATCGATCGCGACGCGGGACAAGGGCGAACGGCTCTATAAGATGATTTACGACCGCGTCGCGACGCGAGTGCTCGGAGTGCCCGTCTCGTGACCGCGCTCCTGCTCGCGCTGCTCCTGCTCCAGAGCCCGGTGGACGAAGGCACCCTCGTCGTCCGTGAGGACACGGTCGAGATCGCGCGTGAGGCGTTCCGCCTCACGGCGGTGCGCACCGGCACCGGGGTGACCCGCTGGACGCTCGCCACGACCATCCGCTACGATCGCAGCCGCCCGGTGGTGGTGCTCGATCCGATCCTCGAGCTCGGCCCCGATTCGAGCCCGGTCAGCCTGGAATACACGGTCGCCGACCCGCGCGAGCCCATGCGGATCCTCGGGCAGCTCACGCGCGGGCGGTTGGTCGTCCGGCTGTTGGGCCGCCGCACCGAGCGGGCCCGCGAGTTTCCTCTTCCGCCTCCCGCGGCGGTGGTCGACGACTCGGTGTTCGCGCTCTACCTTCCCGTCGCCTGGCAGGGACGCCCCCGGCCGGTGACGGTCACGGCCGTCTTCCCGCGCGCCGGGCGGCGGGAGCTCCTGACCGTGCAGGACCTCGGCATCCAGTCCACGACCTTGAACCACGACCCGGCGGCCCTGCGGCACATCACGGTAACGGGCGGTGAGAACCGCCTGGTGCATCTCTGGCTCGGGGCCGACGGTCGGCTCGCGAAGGTCGAAGTGCCGTCGCGACGGCTCGTCGCCGAGCGGGCCCCTGCGTCCTGAGGTTACATTCGTCGCGTCTCGAAACCAGCAGCGGGCGCGCCGCGTATGAGGAAGCTCATGAAGCCTTTGCTCTTGTCCGTCGGGCTCGTCGTCTGCCCAACCCTCGCCTTCTGCCAGCAACCCGTCCCTGCAACCCTCTCTCTCGCCGACGCCATCGCGCTCGCCCGGCAGCATAACCCCGCCTACCAGCAGACCATACACGACCGGTCGCCGGCGGCGTGGGGCGTACGGAACGCCTGGTCGAGTCTGTGGCTCCCCAGCGTGACCGCATCGGGCGGCGTCGCCTACGCCGGCCCCGGCGAGCAGAACTTCCTGACCTCGAGCTTCTCGCAGAGCGTTTCGACGTGGTCCTCGAACTACAACTTCTTCCTCGACTGGACGCTGAACGGACAGACGCTCAGTCAGCCGGGGCTCAAGAAGGCGGAGTTGAACGCGGCGCAGGCGGACGTCGTCGGCGCCGAGACGAATCTCGTGACGGCCGTACGCCAGCAGTACCTGACGGTGCTGCAGGCGCGGGACAACGCCGAGGTGGCTCAGCAGCAGCTGCAGCACGACGAGCAGTTCCTGAAGCTCGCGCAGGCGCGCTACGACGTTGGGCGCGCGTCCCTCATCGACGTGCGGCAGGCCCAGGTGGCGCGCGGCGCGGCGGAGGTATCGCTGCTGCGCGCGCGCACCGCGGTGCAGGTCGAGAAGCTGCGGCTGTTCCAGCAGATCGGCGTGTCGGCGCCGGTGGACCTCGGGACGGTGCAGCTCACCGACACGTTCAGTGTTCAGACCCCGACCTGGCAGTTGAGCGACCTGCTCCGGATGGCCGAGCAGGAGAACCCCTCGCTCAAGGCGCTGCGGGAGCGCGAGCGTGCCGCGGGGTGGGGCGTGAAGGCGGCTTCCTCGAGCTGGGGTCCGTCGGTGGCGCTGTCGGCCGGCTGGTCCGGGTTTACGCAGAAGCTGTCCGACATCAATCCCACCATCGCGGGAGCGCGCGCCAGTGCGGCGGCGGACTCGGCCACGTGCGCATACGCGAACAGCGCCTGGTTCAACACCGGGTCCGGGCAGCCGCTGCTCGACTGCACGCAGTACGCCTTCAGTCCCGGCACGGAGCAGGCGCTCCGCGACCAGAACGGCCGCTATCCCTTCCATTTCACCCCGCAGCCGTTCCAGGCGCGGCTCACCGTCACGATCCCCCTGTGGGGCAATTTTCACCAACCGCTGCTGGTTTCGCAGGCCAAGGCCCAGCAGCAGGACCTCCAGGAATCGGTGCGGGCGCGCGGGCTCCAAGTGCAGACCGACGTGAGCCAGGCGTACCTGACCCTCGAGACGGCGTTTCAGACGATCGCCATTCAGGATACCAACCGCACGGCGGCGCGCGAGCAGCTGCAGCTCGCCACGGAGCGCTACCGCGTCGGCTCGGGGACGTTCTTCGAGCTGCTCGATGCCCAGGTCGCGGCGCTGCGGGCCGAGACCGATTACATCAACGCCGTGTACGACTATCACAAGGCGCTGGCCGCGCTCGAAGCCGCGGTCGGCCGGCCGCTGCGGTAACCGGAGGATCCGACCGCCATGTCCAAACGGAGCAAAGTGCTGGTGGGTGCGGGTGCCGCGGTCCTCATCGTCGCGATCGTGGCGATCAGCGCCGCCGCGCGACGGGACCGCGGCCAGGAGGTGCGGTTCGAGACCGCGGGCCGGCGCGACCTCGTCGCCGCCGTGACCGCGAGCGGCAAGATCCAGCCCAAGAAGAAGGTCGACGTCTCGGCCGACATCACGGGACGCATCACGAAGATCGCGGTGCGCGAAGGCGACCCGGTGAAGCAGGGCCAGTTCCTGATCCAGATCGACCCGACGATCTACGAGGCGAACCTGCAGCAGGCCGCGGCCACCATGGCGTCGGCGCAAGCGGCGGCGGTACAGGCCAAGGCGAACCTGGACCAGTCCGAGCGCGCCCTCCGGCGCACCAAGGAGCTCCACACTCAGAGCCCGAACCTGATCTCCACGGAGCAGCTCGAGCAGGCGCAGACGGCGTTCGACGTCGCCGAGGCCAACCTGAATGCCGCGCAGCACCAGGTGGACCAGGCGCGGGCCGCGGTGCAATCGGCGCGCGACAATCTCCGCAAGACGACGCTCATCGCTCCGATGACGGGCCGGGTGACGCGGCTGGCGGTAGAGGAAGGTGAGGTGGCGGTGCCGAGCACCTTTTCCAAGGACATCGGCCTGCTGTTGACCGTGTCCGACCTGTCCGTGATCCAGGCCAAGGTGAAGGTGGACGAGACGGACGTGGTCCGGGTGCACCTCGGCGACTCCGTCGAGGTCTCGATCGACGCGTTTCCGGATACGGCCTTCATCGGCCGCGTGACCAAGGTCTCCAACTCGAGCGTGCGTGACGCAACCACGGCCGCGACCGGCCAAAGCGACCGAGCGGTGGATTACGAGGTCGAGATCACGCTCGACAAGCCGCCCGCCGACATCCGCCCCGATCTGTCCGCCACGGCGCGGATCGTCACCGATACGCGCAAACAGGCGTTGTCGATCCCGATCATCTCGCTGACGGTGCGCGAGAGCAAGCCGGGGGCGCCCGAGCGTCGCCCGGCGGACACGACCGCCGCCCGGAAGAAGAAGGAGACCGAGGGCGTGTTCGTCGTGAAGGACGGGATGGCGACCTTCCGGCCGGTGAAGGTCGGGATCGCCGGGGACGAATACTTCGAGGTGACCGACGGCCTCAAGCCCGGCGAGACGATCGTCGCGGGTCCCTACCAGGCGATCCGCGATCTCAAGGAAGGCGCACGGGTGCGCGCCATGAAGCAGTCGGCCGACTCGGCGAAAAAGAAGGCCACGCCATGACGGCGCCCGCGCTCCAGGCGTTCCGGACCGGGGACACACCGCTGCCCGACATCGTCATCCTGACGCACAAGCTGACGCGGGCATACGACATGGGGGGCGAGGTGGTACGCGCGCTGCAGGGCGTGAGCCTGCAGATCAGGAAGAACGAGTACGTGGCCGTCATGGGTCCCTCGGGGTCGGGCAAGTCCACCCTCATGAACCTGATCGGCTGCCTCGACACGCCCACTGCCGGCGAGTACTGGCTCAATACCCAAAAAGTCTCCGACCTGGACGACGATGCGCTCGCCCGCATCCGCAACAAGGAAATCGGGTTCGTGTTCCAGACGTTCAACCTGCTGCCGCGCGCCACGGCACTGCACAACGTGGAGCTGCCCCTCATCTACGCCGGGCACGGCGCGCGGGAGCGGCGCGCCCGGGCGGTGCACGCCCTCGAGCGCGTGGGCCTCGCCGACCGGATGGAGCACCGGCCGAACGAGCTGTCGGGCGGGCAGCGCCAGCGGGTGGCCATCGCCCGAGCGCTGGTCAACGAGCCCTCGATCCTGCTCGCGGACGAGCCCACCGGGAACCTCGATTCCACGACCAGCGGCGAGATCATGCAGGTGTTCGCGGAGCTGCACCGCCAGGGCCAGACGATCGTGATGGTGACGCACGAGCACGACATCGCGGCGCATGCCGCCCGGGTCGTGACGTTGCGCGACGGGTTGATCGCCACGGACCAGCGCCAGGCCGCCTGAATGCCGGTCTTTGAAGCGCTCCGGCTCGCACTCCAAACCATTCGTGCCCAGAAGTTGAAGAGCGGCTTCTCGCTGCTCGGTGTGTTCATCGGCGTGGCCTCGCTCATCGCCGCGTGGTCGATCGTGAACGGGGTGAACCGCTACATGACCGAGAAGTTCGCCCAGACGCTCTTCGGGGTGAACACGTTTCAGCTGCGGCGGCGCCCGATGTTCACGCCGAACGTGCCCGACTCGGTGTGGCGCGCGTGGTGGCGGCGCCCCCGCATCAAGTTCAGCGACGCGGAGGCGGTGAGCGCCGCCCTCACCATGCCCGTGGTCACGGCCTGGCAGTCGAGCGAGAACGTCTCCGTCTTTTACGGCGGCAAGGAAGCGCGCGATATCGAGCTCACCACTGCCAGTGAGCGCTACTTCGACATCAAGAACCTGCGGCTCGCCCTGGGCCGACCGTTCACCGCCCAGGAAAACCGCTCCGGCGTGCCCGTGGCCGTCCTGGGCGACGCGGTGGCCAAGCGGTTGTTCGTCGATCGGACTCCGCTCGAGCGCAGCGTGCGGATCGGTGGGATCGCCTATCGGGTCATCGGCGTGGTGGAGAAGCAGGGCAGCATCCTCGGATTCCCGCTCGACCGCTTCGTGGTCGTGCCGGCCCTCTCCCCTGCCCAGAACCTCGTGAACCCGCCCGGCGTGCTGGACGCCTTTCTCGTGAAGGCGCAGTCCGAGATCGAGATGCGCGAGGCCATGGAGGTGGCGGAGGGGGTCATGCGCAGCCGCCGGCACCTGCGCCCCAACCAGGACAACAACTTCGTGCTCGACACGTCCGAGGGGGTGCAACGGTTCTGGGCCGGGATCAGCCGGATCCTGGTCGTGGTCCTGCCGAATATCGTGGTGGTGTCGCTCGTGATCGGCGGGATCGTGATCATGAACATCATGCTCATGTCCGTCGCGGAGCGGACCCGCGAGATCGGGTTGCGGAAGGCGCTCGGCGCGCGGCGCCGGGACGTGCTGCGGCAGTTCCTGGCCGAATCGGCCGCCATCGCCACCGTCGGCGCGGCGTTCGGGATCGTCGCCGGCATCGGACTCACGTTGCTGATCAACGCGGCGAGCCCGCTCCCCGCCACCGTGTCGCCGCTGTCGGTCGTGCTGGGCGTGGTGATGGGCGCGGGCGTCGGCGTCGTCGCCGGCGTCTATCCGGCCAGCCGCGCCGCACGACTCGACCCCATTGCGGCGTTGCGCCAGGAGTAGCGCGTGACCGCTCTGTTCGAAGGCGTCGGCATCGCCCTCACGTCACTGCGGGCCCACAAGATGCGCGCGGCGCTCACGATCCTGGGCGTCGCCATCGGGGTCACGGTCGTGATGGTCATCGGGGCGCTGATCAGCGGGTTCAACAAGGGCATCTCCGACATGCTCTCCTCGCTCGGCCCGAAGACGTTCTGGGTGGGGCGCTATTGGGGTGGGCAGGGCGACGTGGATCCGGAAGACCCGGATCCGTGGCGTCGGCGTCCGCCGCTGACCATGGAAGAAGCCGCCCGCCTCGGGCAACTGCCCTCGGTCGCCTTCGTGGTCGTGGACGAGAACACTGCGGCGGACATCGACTTCGAAGGCCACCGCATGGCGGCCATCAGCATCCGGGGCCGCAACGCCGACTGGCCGAAGATCGAAGGCGGGCATATCCACCCCGGTCGCTCGTTCTCGCACGTCGAAGACGCCGCCAACAGCCACGTCGCGGTCGTCAACACCAAGCTCGCCGAGAACCTGTTCGGCCAACGCGACCCGATGGCGCGGCGCATCAAGATCAGCGGCGTGCCGTACGACGTGATCGGCGTGTACGACCCGCCGCCCCACCTGTTCGGCGGGGACGACCAGCCTCAGGCCATGATCCCGCACGGGACGTTCACCAAGGACCTGCAGTACTGGCGAGGCTGGATGGACATGTTCGTCGTCCCCCAGGATTCGGTCTCCGTCGAGCGCGCGATGGACGACGTCACCATGGCCCTGCGGACGATGCGTGGGCTCCGGCCGGGGCAGCGGAACAACTTCGATGCGGTCACGCAGGAAGTCTACGTGAAGGCCATCAACAGCTTCACGCTGGTGGCGCGGGTGCTGATGATCGCGCTCTCGATGGTGGGCCTGATGGTCGGGGGCATCGGGGTCGTCGCCATCATGATGATTTCGGTGACGGAGCGCACTCGGGAAATCGGCGTGCGCAAGGCGCTGGGCGCCACGCGGCGCGAGATCCTATGGCAGTTTCTGGTCGAGGCGGCGACCCTGACGCTGGTCGGCGGGGTGATCGGCATGATCGTGGGCTGGCTCATTTCGCTGGTGCTCGCCGGCGCCACGCCGGTTCCCGCGTACGTGCCGCTCGGCTCCGTCGTGCTCGCCCTGGGCGCCGCCGCCGTCACCGGCCTGCTGTTCGGCATCTATCCCGCGAGCAAGGCGTCGCGTCTCGACCCCGTCGAGGCGCTGCGCTACGAATAGGTGGCGTTCTGGGAGGCCGTGCGGCTCGCGCTGCAGACCATCCGAGCCCAAAAGCTCAAGAGTGCCTTCTCGATCATCGGCGTGTTCATCGGCGTGATGTTTCTCATCGCGGTGGTGTCGGTCGTGCAAGGGATGAATCGCTACATGACCGACAAGTTCGCCGGGACGCTCCTCGGCGTGAATACGTTCCGTTTGCGGCAGTTCCCCGACGTGCAGCTCGGCAATGTGACCGACTCGACGTGGCGGGTGTGGCGCCGCCGACCTCGAGTGAGCTACGAAGATGCGCAAGCCGTGATGCGCGGCGTGACCGTCCCGGTGCTCGCCGCGTGGGAGTCGAGCACCCGCACCACGCTCGTGGCCGGGCGCAAGCAAGCAAAGGATGTGGAGGTCACCGCGGCGACCGAGCTCTACTTCGACATCCGTGCTCTCCCCGTCGAGCAGGGCCGCCCCTTCACTGGACAGGAAGTTCAAGCCGGAGTGCCCGTGCTCGTGCTGGGGCACGAGTTGGCCGACAAGCTGTTCGAGGGTCAGGATCCGATCGGCCGCGAGGTGAGGGTCTTCGGCCTTCCTTACCGGGTGATCGGCGTGGTCGAGAAACAGGGCAACCTGTTCGGCTTGTCGCTCGACAAGTTCGCGGTGGCCCCGGCGAGCGCCCCGCTCAAGCGTTACGTCGGCGAACCGCGAGTGGTGGACGCCGTGGCGATGAAGGCACGCTCGCAGCCGGAGATGCGCGCGGCGATGGCGCAAGCCGAGGCGATCATGCGCAACCGGCGCCACTTGCGGCCGCGCCAGGCCGACGATTTCGCCCTGGAAACCGCTGACGAGGTGCTGGATTTCTGGGGGAAGATCAGCCGTGTCCTGTTCGTGGCGCTGCCGGGCCTCGTGGCCGTGTCGCTCGTCGTGGGGGGCATCGTCATCATGAACATCATGCTGATGGCGGTGGCCGAGCGGACCCGCGAGATCGGGATTCGCAAGTCGCTGGGCGCCCGGCGACGCGACATTCTGCGACAGTTCCTGGTCGAGGCCACGGCGCTCGCCACGGCGGGGGCCGCCGGGGGCGTCGTCCTGGGCATCGGACTGGCGAGCGCGGTGGCGGCGCTGACCCCGGTCCCCGCCGCCGTCGCGCCCTGGTCGATCTTCGTCGGCGTCGTGCTCGGCGCCGGCGTGGGGGTCGTCGCCGGCGTGTACCCAGCGAGCCGCGCCGCGCGGCTCGATCCGATCGCCGCCCTGCGGCACGAGACGTGACCGCCCTCTTCGAAGGGGTCGGCATCGCGCTCGATTCGCTGCGCGGCAACAAGCGGCGGGCGGCGTTGACGATTCTGGGCGTGGCCATCGGCGTGACGGTCGTCATGGTGATCGCCGCGATGATCAGCGGGATCAACCAGAGCGTCTCGAGCGTGATCGAATCCATCGCCCCGCGGACGTTTCTGGTGTGGCGCTTTTTCCAGGGGGGGGTGAACGTCTCGGACGGCTCCGACGAATCCAGCCCCTGGCGGCGGAATCCGGAGATCGTGGAGGTCGAGGCGGACCGGATCGCCCTGCTGCCTTCCGTGCGCTACGTCACTCGGCGCGACGAAAGCTCCGCGACCGTGGAGTACGGCGATCGACGCCTCGAATCAGTCGAGGTGTCGGGGTTGTCCGCACAATGGGTGGAGGTGAACGGCGGCGACGTCCATCCCGGGCGCACGTTCACGCGACTGGAAGATCTGGCCAACGATCCCGTGGCGGTCATCAACACGAAACTCGAGGAGCAGCTGTTCCGCGGGCGCGACCCGATCGGCCAGACGATCCATGTCGCGGGTGCCTCGTTCAAGGTGATCGGCGTCTACGTGCCGCCGCCGAACCTGTTCAGCGGTGCGACGCCCCCGTTCGTCGGCATCCCGCACGGCGCGTTCGTCAAACACGTGCCGTATGTGAGGGGATTGATGCGGCTCGCGGTCGCGCCGGGACCCGCCTACACCCAACAGGAGGCGATGGACGAGGTGGTGGCCACACTACGCTCCCTTCGCGGGCTCAAGCCAGGGCAGGAGAACAACTTCTCGATCGTCACGCAAGACAAGTTGCTGGACTCCTGGAACAAGATCAGCGGCATGTTCTTCCTCGTGATGCTCGTGCTCTCGTCCATCGGCCTAATCGTGGGGGGCGTCGGCGTGGTCGCGATCATGATGATCTCCGTGACCGAGCGCACCCGGGAGATCGGCGTCCGCAAGGCGCTCGGAGCGACGCGGCGCGCGATCCTGTGGCAGTTCCTCGTCGAGGCCTCGACCCTCACCCTGGTGGGGGGCGCCGTCGGGATGCTCGTGGGCGGCGGCGTCACGTTCACGGTCTCCCGCCTCACGCCGATCCCGGCCCACGTCCCGCTGTGGTCGATCGTCGCTGCGCTGGGTGCGTCGGCCCTCACCGGGATCGGCTTCGGCCTGTATCCGGCCAGCAGGGCGGCGCGGCTCGACCCGGTCGAGGCGCTGAGATACGAATAGACGGGAAACGGGAAAGGGGAAACGGGAAACGTATGGCGTCGACACGCACGTTTCCCGTTTCCCGTGTCCCGTTTCCCGTTAGGTTTTAGCGCCATGCCCCTCTCCGAAGCCATTCTCCAGGCGCTCCAGACCGCGTGGAGCCACAAGCTCCGCTCGTTCTTCACGCTGCTCGGGATCATCGTGTCGGTCGGCTTCCTCGTGGCGGTCGTGGCCGTCATCCAGGGGATGAACGCGTACGTGCGCGAGCGCATCGCGGGCGCGATCGTCGGGGTGAACGCCTTTCAGATCCGCCGGGACCCGATCCAGGTCGGGTTCATCGACGACGAGGAATGGCGGAAAATCCAACGCCGGCCGATCATCGCGCCCGAAGATGTCTCCTACGTGGCACGGGCGTTGCCCGACGCGCGGGCGATCTCCCTGCAATCCGGGTGGCCGACCCCGATGGCGGATGTGCAGTGGCGAAACCGCACGGTGGGAGATGTCCTCGTCTTCGGCGTCACGCCGCCGTTCGTCGTCGTGCAGGACTATGCCTTTGCGGCCGGGACGCCATTCACCGACGTGGACCAGCGGCAGCGGCGGCTCGTGGCGGTGCTCGGCTTCGACGTGGCCGAGAAGCTGTTCGGCGCGCCCGAGCTCGCCGTCGGGAGCGCCATTCGCGTCCGCGGTGCGCAGGTCACGGTCAAGGGTGTCATCGCCAAGAAGGGCACGGTGCTGGGGCAGTCCTGGGATGGGTTCGTCATGCTCCCGCTCACGACCTTCGAGGCGCTGTACGGACGGCGTCAAACCACCGTGATCTCGGTCAAGATGCCGGCGGCCGCGGGCGTGGCGGACGGTATGCTCCGCGCCGAGGAGGCGATGCGCATCGCGCACCGGCTCCGGCCGGGACAGGAGGACGACTTTACGGTCGATACCGGCGAGGGGTTGATCGCGTTTTGGGCCAAGCTCACCCGGGTGATCTTCACGGTCGTGCCGGCCGTGGTGGCGATCGGAATCGTGGTGGGCGGCATCGTGATCATGAACATCATGCTGATGAGCGTCACCGAGCGGACGCGCGAGATCGGGATCCTCAAATCGCTCGGTGCATCCCGGCGCGACATTCGGCGCCAGTTCCTCGCGGAGTCGGCCATGCTCTCCCTGCTCGGCGGCGTCGCCGGACTGCTCGGCGGCAGCGCGCTCGCCGCCCTGGTGGAGATCGCTTCGCCTCTGCCCGCCCGCGTGACGGGGTGGTCGGTGGCCGTGGCGCTCGGCCTCGGCGTCAGCGTGGGCATCGTGTTCGGCGTCTACCCGGCGCACCGCGCGGCGCGCCTCGACCCGATCGAAGCGCTGCGCGCCGAGTAGCATGGCGCTCCACTCCATCCGTGAAGGCTGGCTGATCGCGGTCGACCAGCTCCGGGTCAACAAGCTGCGCTCCGGGCTCACCATCCTCGGCGTCGTCATCGGGATCGCCACGGTCATGGCCATGGCGTCGATCGTGGCGGGCTTCCGGGAGCAGATCGTCAACACGCTCGAGGTCGTCGGACCCACCACGTTTCGCGTCCTCCGGTTTTTCTCGTCGACACCGCTCAATCCGGACGCCTTGCCACGCGAGGTACGGATCCGGCCGGCCCTGACACCACAGGAGGCCGAAGCGATCGCTCGCTTGCCCGAGATCCACTACGCGGCGATCTGGACGCAGGTGTTCCACCGCTTCGAGTACGCCGGCAACCGCACCCAGGTTCTCGGGGTGTTCGGCGCCGACGATCGGTACATGGAAATCCTGGGCGGCGGGCTGGTCGCGGGCCGGGTGTTTACGACGGCGGAGCTGCGGAGCGGGGCGCCCGTGGCGGTCATCGAGCAGCGCACGGTGGACCGGCTGTTCGGGGCGCACGACCCGATCGGCGAGGTCGTCCGGATCGGCGGCCGCCCCTTCCGCGCGGTCGGGGTGTGGCAGCGACCCACCAACATCTTCGAGGTGCCGGGTGCACCCGAGATCGCGGGCATCGTGCCGTTCGAGGCGGCTCACGCGCGCTTCCCGATCGACCGGGTGAACGGCCTGATCATCCTCGTCAAGCCGCGGCCCGAGGTGAGCGTCGCGCGTGCGATGGACGCCGCCACGCTGCAGCTGCGGCGCCTGCGGGGGCTGCGCGTCGGCGAGCCCAACACCTTCGACTTGCTGACGTCGGACCAGGTCCTCGGCATCTTCGACAGCCTGACGTTCGCGTTCTTTTTCGTCATGCTCGTGCTCTCGAGCATCGCGCTCCTCGTGGGCGGGATCGGGGTGATGGCGATCATGATGGTGTCGGTGACGAGCCGAACGCGGGAGATCGGACTGCGCAAGGCCATGGGCGCGACGCGCCGGGATGTCCTGTGGCAGTTCCTGGTGGAGGCGGCGACGCTGACCTTGATGGGCGGCATCCTCGGCATCATCGTGGGGATCGGCACCGGGGAGTTCCTCAAGCGCCTGCTCGACTTCAGCACGACCGTGCCGGTGTGGAGCGCCGCGATCGCGACGGTCGTGTCGATCGCGGTCGGGCTCGTCTTCGGGATCGCCCCGGCGGCGAGAGCCGCCAGGCTGGATCCGGTTGAGGCGTTGAGGTACGAATAGTCGGGAAACGGGAAAGGGGAAACGGAAAACGTGACCTCTGGTGACCACCGTGTCCCGTTTCCCGTGTCCCGTTTCCCGACGAGAGGAGGTCCTTTTTGACGCAAACCGTGGATCTTCTCGCAATCGCCGCCCACCGCGACGATGTGGAACTGACCTGCGGCGGCACCCTCGCCAAGGCCGTACGGGCGGGCCATCGCGTCGGGATCCTCGACCTGACCCAGGGGGAGGCCGGCACCCGCGGCGACGCAGGCCTTCGCGCCGCAGAGGCCGAGCGCGCCGCGCGGACGCTCGGCGTGCAGCTGCGGCTCAATGCCGGGCTCCCCGACGCCCACCTGGAAAACAATGAGGCGTCACGCCTGAACGTCGTCACGCTGATACGTCAAGCACAGCCGCGTGTCGTGATTCTTCCCTTCCCGGTCGGCCGGCACCCGGACCATCGCATCGCGTCCGAGCTGGGCCGCGACGCCTGCTATCTCGCCGGGCTCGCCAAGTACGGACCCGCGGGCGCGGCCGCCCCGCACCGGCCGTTCAAAGTCCTCTATGCGCTCGCGTACCGCGAGGACCCGGTGAAGCCGTCGTTTGTCGTGGACATCTCCGACAGCTTCGACACGAAAATGGCGGCGATCCGCTGCTACGCGTCGCAGTTCGACGGCGCCAAGGCGGCAGGGGAGATCCACCCCACGGGGCAGGATCTCTACGAGCTGATCCGGATCCAGTCGGCGCACTACGGCTCGCTGATCCGCGTGGCGTACGGCGAGCCGTTCTTCTGCCACGAAACGCTCGCCGTCGACGACGTCGTACGGCTTGGCGTGCAATCCCTCTAGCTTCTAGATTTCCCCGCATGCCCAAGCGCCTGGTCTACCTCGACAACGCGGCCACCACGCCGGTACGCCCGGAGGTGCTCGAGGCGATGCTGCCCTATCTGGGGCCGGAAGCCTTCGGGAACCCATCCTCCCCTCACCGCTTCGGGCGGGCGGCGCGGGCCGGCGTGGAGGAGGCCAAGCGCAGCATCGCCGCGGCGCTCGGTGTCGACCCGGGCCAGGTGATCTTCACGTCCGGCGGCACCGAGGCGGACAACCTGGCGGTCATCGGATGCGCGCTGGCGGCGCGCGAGCGCGGCGGTCCGTTCCGCATCGCGGTGTCGGCGATCGAGCACAAGGCGGTGCTGGCGGCGGCGCATGCGGTGGCGCATCTCGGGGGCGAGGAGATCATTCTCCCCGTGAACGGACTCGGCGAGGTCTCGGAGGACGCCCTCGGCGAGGCGCTCGCGCGGGGCGTGGCCGTGGTGAGCGTGATGTGGGTGAACAACGAGATCGGCGTGGTCCAGCCGGTCGGCCGGCTCGCGGCACGATGTCGCGAGGCCGGCGTCCCGTTCCACGTGGACGGGGTGCAGGCGTTCGGAAAGATCCCCGCGTCGCTGCACGACGTCGCCTGCACGCTCTTCACCATCTCCGGCCACAAGATCGGCGCCCCCAAGGGCATCGGGGCCCTGGTCGTGCGGGATCGCCACGCCGTTGAAGCGATCCTCCACGGCGGCGGCCAGCAGTTCGGTATCCGGCCGGGCACGGAGAACGTGCCGGGGATCGTGGGGCTCGGGGCGGCCGTGGAGCTGGCGGCCCGCGAGCAGGCGGCGTTCGCCGCCCGTGCGGCCGCGCTGCGCGACGAGCTCGAGCGCCGGCTGCTCGCCGTCGTGCCCGACGCCGTGATCAACGGCGCTCACGGCCGGCGGGCCCCCCACGTCACGAGCGTGTCGATTCCCGGTACCGACAGCGAGGCGCTGCTGATGCACCTCGACCTCGCGGGGATCGCCTGCTCCTCGGGTTCCGCGTGCTCGACCGGGGCGGTCGAGCCGTCGCACGTACTCACGGCCATGGGCGTGCCGCGGGAGCTGGGCGTCGCCGCCCTGCGGTTCTCGTTCGGCAAGCAGAACACGGCGGAGGACGTGGAGGCGGTTGTCGGCGCGCTCCCCAAGATTGTCGAAAAGGTCAGGGCACTGGCTGCGGTCTTGCACCGATGATCGAAACGTGGAACGCGGAATGCGGAACGCGGAACAGCAGGGGCGAGTTCCCTCGCAAGAGCCGGCCTCGCATCTCGACGATCGCGCGCTCTGTTCCGCGTTCCGCGTTCCGCGTTTCGCCTTTGGGGGGGGTGGCGCGGTGAGGGAGCGCGTTCTCGTCGCGATGTCGGGCGGCGTGGACTCGTCCGTAGCCGCCGCCTTGCTGGTCGAGGCGGGGTACGACGTCGTGGGCGCCACCATGAAGCTGTTCTGCTACGGCGACGCCGTCCCCGACCGTCCCTGCTGCTCCCTCGATTCGATCACCGACGCCCGGCTGGTGGCGCACAAGCTCGGGATCCCGCACTACGTCCTGAATTTCGAGGACCGCTTCGGCCGCGACGTGATCGCGAATTTCGTCGCCGAGTACGCCCGCGGCCGCACCCCGATCCCCTGCGTGCGCTGTAACTCGTTCACCAAGTTCCGCGACTTCCTGTACCACGCGGACGCGCTCGACTGCGCGTACATCGCCACCGGCCATTACGCGATCGCCCGGGACGGAGCGCTGTTTCGCGGGCGCGATCCCCGCAAGGATCAGTCATACTTCCTCTGGGGCATCGACCGGACCGTGGTCGCCCGGATGCTCACCCCCGTCGGGGCGCTCAGCAAGCGCGAGACGCGGGACGTCGCCCGCCGGCTCGGCCTCGTGACCGCCGACAAGGTGGAGTCCGTGGAGATCTGCTTCGTCCCCGACGATGACTACATGGGCGTGCTCGAGCGTCATCTGCCCGCCGACGCGCCCGCCCTCACTCCGGGGCCGCTCGTGACCGCCGGCGGCGCGGTCGTGGGGGAGCACGCGGGCTTCGCGCGCTATACCATCGGGCAGCGTCGCGGGCTCCCCGGCGGATTCCGCGAGCCGATGTACGTGGTGGCGATACGACCCGAGACGCGCGAGGTCGTGATCGGTTCCGGGGACGAGCTGTTCGGCCACACCGTGACGCTCGGCGAAGTGAACTGGCTCGCCGAGCCGCGGGCGCCGGGCGATGGGGTCCTGATGCAGTGCCGCTACCGGGCCCCGGCCGTGCCCGGCCGCGTGCGGGAGGTTACGGGCGGGACGATCGCCGTCGATCTCGCCCAGCCGGTGCGAGCGATCACCCCGGGACAGTCGGGCGCCCTGTACGACCCGGACGGCCGCCTGCTCGGCGGGGGTGTCATCACCTAACTCGCGCCGCGTCAAGCCGCTCGCACCGTGCGCCCCGTCACGGTCCGATGGCGGCGTTCCGGGGTACGTTGCAACTTGGACGAGGCCCGAGCACCCCGCCCCGGCCCTGCCCCACGTCCCCACTTTGGAGGAGCAGCATGCCAGCACATCACCGTCACACGCGGTGGGGCCTCGCGGTCGCCGCCGTCCTCGTCGTCGCAGCGTGCAAAGAGAGCACGGGCCCACAGGCTCAGCTGTCCGACCCCGCGGGCTTGACCAGCGATCTGCTGACCGTGTCCGACGTGCTGTTGTCGCCCACGTTTCTGAGCTTCAGCGCGGTGAGCGCCGCGACGGGCTCGCCGGCGGCGGCGCCGAGTCGAGTCGGCGCGCTGCTCCGCGCCGCCCCGATCATGCCGCCGCGCACATCGAGCACACTCGACGCGAACACGGCGGCGCGCCTGCTGGCGCTGCGCCGCAGCGCGGCGACTTTCGCCGGCGGGATCAGTGCCAGCGTCGTCCCCCAGCCCTTGCTCGGCACGACCTGGGTGTGGAACACGACCACCCACGCATACGAGCAAGACGGGACCTTCACCCCGGCGGCTTCAGCCGACCGGGTCCGAATCATCCTGTATGCCGTGGACCCGTTCACCCATGACGTCGTCGAGGCTCCGCTCACGGCCACGGGCTTCGTCGATCTCGTGGATGAGAGCACCACAGCGCCGGCCGTCGACAAGCTCCATGTCATCGTCAGCGGCGGCACACCCGCGAGTCCCGGCACCGTGTACGCCGACTACACCGTGAGCGGTCAGGTCACCGGCAACCCGGCGTCCGCGTTCACTGCGACGGCGGCCGGGTTCGTGAGCGACGGCACGCACACACTCACGTTCAGCGCGACGTTTGGGGCGACGCAGCTCGACACCGACAATGCCGACGTCGAGATCGATATCACGTGGGACCTGGACAATCCGGCCATTCACGTCGTGCTACGCGAGATGGTCGTGCTGCCCGACGCGAACCACCTCACCCTCACGATCACCGATTGCAGCGTCACCCACGGCGCCCAGACGGTGTCCATGCACGGCGCTATTACCATCGCCCTGCTGTCGGCGGGGACGGAGACGGTGACGCTGGATGTGACCGTCGACGTGAACGACGTGCCCTGGGCCCGTATCAGCGGGACCGACAACGGGATCGCGGTGCGCCACGCCGACGGCAGCGAGCTCTCGTCGGCGGAGAGTCAGGCGTTCGGGAATTTGTTCGGACTCCCTCGGGCTATCGAGTTCGCGATCGAGAGTCTGTTCAGCCCCTGCCAGCGTCTGATGGGCGCCTAGACCGCGCGTGGGAATACGAGCCCCCGCCGGACTCTGGTCCGGCGGGGGTTTTCGTCGTATAAGGGGAGCTTGAAGATGCTCTACCGCATTCTCGCCGATTGCGTCGTGCTGGTGCACGTGGCGTTCGTCACGTTCGTGGTGCTGGGCGGGTTCCTCACGTGGCGGTGGCGCTGGGTGGTGCTGGCGCACGTCCCGTGCGCGTTGTGGGGGATCGCCATCGAGTACGGCGGCTGGGTCTGTCCGCTCACCCCGCTCGAGAACGCGCTGCGCGCTCGCGCCGGCCTCGAAGGGTATCGCGGCGGATTCGTCGAGCACTATGTGATTCCGGCTCTCTATCCGGCGGGGCTCGCCCGACCCACGCAGGCGGTGCTGGGCACGCTCGTGCTGCTGGTGAATCTTGTGGCGTACGGGGTGCTGGTGCGACGCAAATGACTCACAGGATGTGTAGGGGCGCAGCATGCTGCGCCCCTACATCTTTACGTCCGCCCCTACATCTTTACGTCCGTCCCTACATCTTTACGTCCGCCCCCACATCTTTACGTCCCATCGGAGGCCCAATGCGCACCCGCTCGCTCACCCTGGCCCTCGCGCTCCTCGCGGCATGTTCCGGCGGCAAACCGGCCAAATCCGCCACCGGTCGTGACTCCCTGACCGAGCGCCAGCGGGATTCGATCCTCGCGCAGTCACGGATCCCCGGCGCGAGCGGCGTGGGGCGCGCGATGCGGGCGGCGGATTCCGCGAGCGCTCGGGTTCGCGCCACGGACAGTGTCTCCCCGTGAGGCCTCACCCCCTGACGTCCACCCTGCTCGCCGCGCTCGCCGCGTGTGGGCCGACGAATCCGTGTGGCGCGTCGGAGATGCACCTGCGCGCGCGTTTCTCGCAAGCCTACGTCGGCCACTGGGTGGTGGCGCGGGGCGACACCGTCACGCTGCCTGAAATGGGCGATCGCTTCAAACTCACCGACGTGATACTCGATACGGCGCGCGTCGCGGTCGGCCGGACGTGTCGCTTCAAGGGCACCCTGGTTTTCGCGGTGCCGCGGGCCGAAACGCTCGCCGTGACCTGGTACGGGTCCCCGGAGCAGGCCCTGATCTACGGCTGGCCGGCAGACCTGGGGCCGTTCGCCGGCGTGGGCGCGTCGCGCGTGGGCGACTCGCTCGTGGGCGCGATCCTGTTCGACGCCCAGCTCGGCGTGCAGGTGCGCCCCGGAGTGACCGCCCGCTTCGTGGCCGGCCGGGCGCGGCGGGCGGCACGCTAGTATGTTGAGCGCATGACGGGGTTCTGCTTCCGCCTCGTGATCACCGCGCTCGGGCTTTGGGCCGCGGCGACCGTCGTCCCGGGCGTCCGGATCGACGGCTGGGGCAACCTGGTCGTGGCGGCACTGCTGCTCGGCATCGTCAACGCCGTCATCCGGCCGATCATCCTCATCCTCACGCTCCCGCTCACGGTGCTGACGCTGGGGCTCTTCATTCTGGTCGTGAACGGGATTTCGCTCGCCCTGGTTGCGTGGATCATGCCGGGCTTCGCGCTCTCGGGCCTCGGCGCCGCGATCCTCGGGTCCATCGTCGTGGGACTGACGAGCTGGTTCGCCTCCGCGTTCGTCGGAGGGTCCGGCCGCATCGAGCGCTACCGCCGCATCGAAGTGAAGGGTCGCCGGCTCGACTGAACGACCGCGAAGAGTTGTGATCGATACCCCCTCGGAGCGTTGCACTCGACATGATCTTCGCCACTCTCGTCGTCTCGACCGTCCTCCTCCAGGCCCCCGTCCTCCCGCTCACCACATCGCCGGGACGACCGCTCGGCACCCTGCGGGAGCAGGCCGCCCTCCAGCAGGAGTGGCTGCGCTATCGGCTCGACTCGGTGCTGCCGCGGCTGATGCGCCAGCATCAGGTCGCCATGTGGGTCGTCCCGATGCGCGAGTACAACGAGGACCCGGTGTTCTGGTCGCTCGTCTCGGCCACCGCGTTCTTCGCGCGGCGACGCACGATCTACGTCTTCTTCGATCGCGGGCCGGACCGGGGCGTCGAGCGGCTCGCGCTCGGCGGCACGTCACAGGGCGGGCTGTACGAAGCCTACCACGCGAGAGAGGCGATCGATCCCTCGATCGGCCGCCGCCCCGAGCTGGTGGGACAAGCGCAGTGGGATCTCCTCCGGCGGGTGATCGAGGAACGCGACCCACAGAGCATTGCCGTGGACATCTCGCACACCCACGCCTTTTCGGACGGGCTGTCGGCTGGCGAGTGGGAGCAGCTTCAGGCCGCGCTCCCCGAGCGCTACCGGGCCCGCGTCGTGCGCGCCGAGAGCCTGCCGCTCGAGTACCAGGAGATCCGGGCGCCGGCAATGCTCCCCGCGTACCGGCGGTTGATGCAGGTCGTCTGGGGGACCATCGATACCGCGTTCTCGAGCAAGGTCGTCACGCCCGGCAAAACCACCACCGACGACGTCGCGTGGTGGATGCGTCAACGGGTGAACGATCTCGGGTTCGGCACCTGGTTCCACACCGACGTGGACGTACAGCGGCGGGGTGTCGACCTCTCGGATTCCGGGGCCGTCGTGATCCAGCGCGGCGACGTGCTGCACTGCGACTTCGGCATCACCGCGCTGGGACTGAACACCGACACCCAGCACATGGGCTACGTGCTGCGGCCCGGCGAGCGTGACGTCCCGGAGGGTTTGAAGCAGGCCCTCAAGAACTCCAACCGGCTGCAGGACATCCTGCTCACCGAGATGCGGCCGGGGCGGACGGGTAACGAGGTACTCGCCGCCGCACTGCAGGCGATGCGGTCGGCCGGGATCACCGGCACGATCTACACCCACCCGATCGGCGACCGCGGGCACGGCGCCGGGCCGCTCATCGGTCTGTGGGACCACCAAGAGGGCGTGCCCGGACGCGGGGACGTCACCCTGATTCCCAACACCTGGTTCTCCATCGAGCTCCAGGCCACGACGCCATCGCCGGAATGGGGCAACCAGCCGGTGCGGTCCGCGCAGGAAGAGGACGCGGAGCTCGGGGCCGACGGCGGGATGCACTGGATCCTGCGGCGCCAGACGGAGTTCCACGTCGTGAAATAACGGGAAAGGGGAAACGGGAAAGGGGAAACGTGAACGTCTACGACGTTGAAACCCCGGCCCTCCTGCTCCACTTAGATGTCGTCGAGCGCAATCTCGCGGGTATGGCCGCGCGTGCTCGACAGCTCGGTGTCGCCCTGCGGCCGCACGCCAAGACGCACAAGTGCGTGGAGCTCGCTCGCCTGCAGCTGGGGCGCGGCGCCCGGGGGCTCACGGTGTCGACGTTGGTCGAGGCGGAAGTGTTCGCGCGCGCCGGGTTCGGCGACCTCACCTGGGCGTTTCCCATTGATCCGAGCCACGTGCCCCATGCGTGCCGCATCGCGGCAGAGACGGGCGCGACCCTGCGTGTCGTCGTCGACGACCAGAACACGGCGCGCGCGCTCGCGGAGTCGGGACTGCACGTGTGGCTCAAGGTGGACTGCGGGTATCACCGGGCGGGCGTGGACCCGGGATCACCCTACGCCCTGAAGGTCGCCGCCGAATTGGGGAACGAGCGGGGGCTCGTGTTCGACGGTCTCCTGAGCCACTCCGGTCATGCCTACCGCACCACGAGCAAGGCGGAAGCGGCCCGGGTGGCGGAGCAGGAGCGCAGCATCATGGTCGGGTTCGCCGGACGCCTCCGCGAAGCCGGCGTCCCCGTGCGAGAGGTGAGTGTCGGCTCGACGCCGGCGATGGCGGCCGCCCAGAACCTCGCCGGCGTGACCGAAGCGCGCCCCGGCAACTATGTGTTTTACGACCGAACGATGGTCCTGATCGGGTGCTGCGAGCCCGCAGACGTCGGCGTGACGGTGCTCGCAACGGTCGTGTCGCATCAACCGGGGGCGGCGCACTTCATCGTCGACGCCGGCGCGCTCGAGCTGTCGAAGGATCCCGGGCCAGCGCACGTGGCCCCGGAGGCGATGGGCGCGGTGCGCGGGTCGCCCGAGCTGACGGTCGCCACGCTCTCACAGGAACACGGCATGATCCGCGCCGAATCTCCAGCGGCGCTCGATGGTCGCTTCGCAGTCGGGGAGCAGCTCGAGATCATCCCGAACCACTCGTGTCTCGCCGTCGCCCACTTCGACCAGTACCAGGTCGTGAGAGGGACGGGGGACGCGGCACGGGTGGTCGATCGCTGGAAGGTCGAACGGGGGCGATGACCCGACATGCGACCCCGAGGACTGTGAGCACCGTCATCGAGCGGACCGTCCCAGCACGTTTTCTTCCTTCACGTCATGGGCTCGCCATGAAGATCTTTCTCCGTCACCTCGTTCTGTGCTCGCTGCCGGTCCTGTTCGGCGCGGGCGCGGGTCACTACTTCACGACGATCCAAGGATCGTGTGGAGCCATGGTGGGCGCGTTGTTCTCCGGCAAGTGCGCCGGGCGGCAGCGCGAGTACCAGGCGAGGTTCCAGCTCGGGGGGGCGGCGGCCGGGACCGTGATCGCGGCGACGTTGGGCGCATGGCTGGAACATCGCCGCCGGCGCGCCGTACAAGGAACACCTTCTGAAGGAGAGCCGTCATGAAGCGCATGGCTATGATCGCCGCGTCGGCCCTGCTCCTCGGGCGGGGACTCGCCGCGCAGGACACCACCCAGGCCGCCGCACCCGCCGCGGCCGCGCCTCAGGTGACGGTCGTAGAGGCGGTGGTCGCGCGGTCGGTCGTGGATCGGCAGCCGCAGGATACCGGCGCCACCTTCCCCGTGGACGTGGGTCAGCTGAATTGCTGGACCAAGGTGGAGGGCGCCGGCGGCTCGAGCATCCACCACGTGTGGTTCCACGGCGACACGCAGGTGGGCGACGTCGAGCTGCAGGTGGCGGGATCGCCTTGGCGCACTTGGAGCCGCAAGACGGTGCCCACCGATTGGACCGGAGCCTGGCACGTCGAGGTAAGAGATGCGGCGGGCGGGGTGCTGAAGAGAATCGACTTTACGGTAGGCCAGTAACCGACTCACGACGGTACGACGCTACGTTGTCCGATGAAGCACGTCGTACGACGTAGCGACGTAGCGTCCGTCAGCGTCGCCGAACAGCGATACGTGCGGGCACGCGCGCCTGGGCCCCGTGGAAGATCGCGGGTGGGAGCGCGACCGCCTGGATGCGTCCCGGCGCCGGCGCCGCCGCTTCCCCTCCCGCCCTCGATCCGCTTCCAGCCACCGCCAGTCCCCGTTCCCCCGAAACGATCATCGGAGCAGTCGCCTGGAGAGCGAACGTCTCCCGCCGCGACACGGGCGACCGCGAGCGTGTTGCCGGCTGGACGGGCGGTGCTACGGTTAGCCCAGTCAGCGCGAGTGAACCGCTGCTCCTGGGCGCTTCGACCGGCTCTTCCCGCACGCGGGTGGGTGTGAGGGTCAGGCTCGCCACCCGCCCCTGCCCGGGCACCGGCTCGGCCGGCGCGCTCACGGTGCGGCGCCGTGTCGCGTCTGCTGGGCGTACCGCTGCGCTCGGGCGCCGGGATCGCCCAAGCCCGAGCGGCACCGCGCGGATCGCGAGACTCGCCTGTCCACGGGGAAGAAGGACCGGATCCCGCCCGCGGGGTTGGATCGGGCGGTTGAGCCCAGTGGGCGACCGGCCCGCGGCCCTCCCGTCCCGCGGAATCACGCCGGCGGACGATCCCCGCATCGACAGCGCGAGCGTGCGGCTCGGCGCCGCGGCAGGTGCCGCGTCGGGCCGCCGGCCGCGCTGGTGGAACCACCCGTCCGCGATGCAGGGCGACCAGAACGGATCGCACAGCGCGAGGCACTCGAACACGTTCTGTTGGAACCCGATGAACGTGCAATCGGTGCACGTCGGGTACATCGGATATTGGACGCCTGTGTCCTGCTGCATCGCGTAGACGGGCGGCGCGACGGTATAGGTCGCGATGTCGTAATTGAAATAGCCGTCGCCGAGCATGCGTTGCACGATGTCCGAGAGAACGCCCTCGCCGTCCGAGCCGTCCCAAGACGGTGCGAGGGCGTCGGGGTCCCAGGCAGCGGCGCGCACGAACTCATCGAACCGATACGCCCGGGGCGCCAGGGCGGCGAGCACGAGTCCCGAGCCATCGGGCTCCGCGACCACGAAGGCGACGCGGCTTGGAGTCGCCTGGATCTCGTAGGTGCCCGCCCGGACGAAGGGGTCGGCGTTCGGGTTGCCGGGGAACAGCACGTCGATGCGGCCGTCGGTGCGGCGGTGTAGCACGATCAGGTTGCCGTCTTGCGCCGCTTGCACGTAGACCCGGACTGGAGTGCCGCGGGTGAGGGCACCGCTCGAGCCGAGCCAGACACGCACCGGTCGCGCGTCGGCCGGCGGGGCAGCGGACGCCTGGGGGACTTGGAGCAAGAGCACAGCGAGCGGCAGGACCATGCAGACCGCGTAGGTAAGGCCTCTGTCAAACAAAGCCGCGGGGGTGGGGCCGGGTCAAGGGTCCGGTCAGAACTGCGGGACGCCCATCAGATCCGGGGCCGAGCGGCTCAAGCCTGGCCCCGCACCAAGCACGTGTCCCTGCCTCGGAGCCGCTGTGCGCGCCAGCCCGACGATCATCCCGAGGAGCATGTACAAGTAAGGGGCATACGCCATAGATGAAAAGAGCGCACCCACGAGGAACCCGACGAGGCAGGCGGTGAGGATCTGCGCCAACACGGCGGCCTCCGCGGGCGGCCCGCGCCGGACCTTCGCGAGCGTGCGGAACGCTCCAACGAGTAGCGCGATAAACGCTATGAGGCCGAGGACGCCGAGCTCGGCGCCGATTTGGATGAACGGGTTGTGGGCCGCGGACCACTTGAACTCCCTGCCGTACTGCCGCAGCTCGCGGGCCTCCGGCGCCAGAGTGCCTTCCGCCATCGGGAACGCACCCGCCCCGACTCCAAGGACGGGATTTGTCAGCATGTAGTCGATGCCGCGTTTCCATATCTCCATCCGACCGGTCTCGGATTTCCCGCGCCAGTTGTAATCCGCTGAAGGATGCAGAATGGTTTGCATGCGTGCGAAGTAGCGGTCGCTCGCGAGGGCGACGAGCAGAATCGCGAGGAGCGCCACAGCGGCGAGCCGCTTCGACGTGGCAATGCCGCGAAATCCCGCCAACAGGTAGCCCGCCACCACCACGAACGCCAAGAACCCCCCCCTCGAGCCGGTGCGTCCCAACGTCATCACGACGCACGAGGTAGCGGCGAGCACCACTGCCCGACCCACCAGACCTGTCGGCCGGCGCCAAACGTAGAGGGTGAGTGGCAACGTGCTGACGATCAACAACGCCAGGTCGTTCGAATTGTAGTACGCGTTTACAACGAGTCGACCGTCGACGTCGACCTGGCCGCGCGCCAAGCTGACTGCGCAGAAGAGGGTGACGCCCACGATCTGGAGCCAGGCCAGCCGCCGCAGATCGCCGACGCCGCGAACACTGGCGGCGATCATAAGCATCAACGCGACGCTCCGCAGGTAGTCCGTGACCACGAAGATCACGCTGTATCGGGGATAGAGGCTGCCCGGAATCGAGAGGGTGGCGAACAGAAGTAACGCGAGCGCGGCGCGGACGACGGACTGCTCGAGGGTGTCCAATCTGCGCCGCGGATCCTGATCCAGCCCCAGCAGGAACAGCACTGCGACCGTGCCCAGCACGGGAAGGCCCGGCATCGCAATCCCGGGAAACAGGTCCTGGATGCGCCACACCTGCACGAGCACGAGGAGGGTCAGAACCACCTGCAGCGTGTCCCACCGCAGCCGCCGGGGCGCTACGACAGGGGCAGCGCCTGCGGCCGTCTGTACGCCACCGTCTCCAGGGGCCGTGTCCTGACTCGTCGTCGGAAATGGCAGCGAGTGTGTTCCGCCGATTCGCGCGAACCACGCTCGTCGAAGGCGCGATTCTGGATGCATGCCGGCAAGGTAAGAAGGGTCAACGGTCGCGTCGACTGTCGAAGCGACGCACGCAACTCCGATCCACGCGTCGCAATGCGGCAACACCGCGGCAGCGCCACACTCGTGCGCCGTCGCAACACGCGCTCCGTTGCCGACAGGCAACGAGATTTTGCTCAGGAGTTGTCGATGTCCGCGAGCGCGTCCCGGGCGCGCTCGGCGTCGCCGGCGTCGACCAGGATCTTCACCGGGCCCGCGGCGACGTTAAAGCCCCCAGGGAATCGCCCGAGCCCGATCAAGTCCTGTAGCCCCTCGCCCTGGGTCACGAACGGTACGCCCTCGGATTCGAGCGCCCCCTTCGCGAGTGCCAGCGAGATCGGGTTCGCGGTCTGGAAGACGGTGACGAGCTCAGGGGCTTCGCCGGTCAAGTCATGACCCGGGGTACTTCCCCAGAAAGAGCAGGAGAAAGCCGACGGAGTCCGTCGTGCCGTGCGCGATCACGGACACCCGGAGATTGCGGCCGCTGACGAGGTACAGCACTCCGGGACGACGAATTGCTGCGCCCGGAAGGCATCCCGAGAACCGCCCGGCGCCCCGCTCAACCTCCGAAAGCGAATCGCGTCCCGGTGTAGGACATGATGAGCTTGCCGGGCAGCGCGTCGCGCACCATCCACGTGAACGTCGCGCCGCTGCAGTGCATCGGGATCACGTAGTCAGGATCGATGTCCTTCAAGGCCTGGACGGTCTGTGCGACGTAATCCTGTGGGGCGACGCTCAGGTGAAAGCCCCCCATCACCGCATGAACCTTGGTCTGGCCCGACACGGCCTGCGCCTGTCGGATCGTGTTGATGATCCCGCAGTGGCTGCACGAGGAGAGGATCACGAGGCCGCGGTCCTTGACGTTGAAGCAGGTGGCGTGCTCGCCGGGGAACCGGTCGAACACGATCTTCCCCGCGCGCTCTTCGGGCGTGAAGTGAGAGGCGTCGCAGCCCGCACCGCCCCGCACACCAACCTCGACCTTGGTGGACGGCAAGACCTGCTCGAAGCTGTTCCGCGGAATCGCCCCGGTGGTGAACGCCTGCCCTGCGATGACCGCGGCCTGGTCCGCCATCACCAGACGCACGTGCGCGCCGTCGAGGGCGCTCCGGCTCACCACGCCGGCGCTCTTCCGCTCGCCATTCGGGCGCTCAAACCAGCGGTAACAGAACGCATCCTCGCCCCCGACGTAGAGCGGCAAGTCCCGACGCATCTTCGCACGGTCCCGTTCCAGGAGCGGCATGAGCCCGCCGAAGTGATCGAAGTGGCCGTGGCTCATGATGAGCGCGTCGACCGCGGCGGTGTCGATCTTGAAGAGATCGAGATTCTCGAGCTCACTCTGGGCGGTCGGGCCGAAGTCAAGCAGAAAATTCCGCGTCTCGTCCCCCCGCCGAGACTCGAGATGATACCCCAGCCCGAACTGGCTCACCACCTGGCGTCCGAGGTCGGGCTCCATGATCATGCCCACGCGCTCGACCTCTACGTTGCCCACCCGCGCCGACCGCTGGAGCGCATCTTGCGCGTTGTCGACGACGACGCGCACCGCCAGGCGGTCGACGACGGGCGGCGCGCTCCCACGCGGCGCAGCAACCCAGCGCCCGAGCCCACGGGCTCGGGAGGACCCGAGCAGCACAACAGCCCCTGCGCACGAGCCGGCGCGAACAAAGTCTCGCCGCGTCCAAGTCCCATTCCGTTCCATGGCCCTGCCTCCTCCCTGACGAAGTGTGCTGCGCTCGCCGATGGCACTCGCCTGTTACCAAAGTGCCGGCTGGGACCCGCGGCGCAAGAGGCGCTTGAGGCGCCTGGGAGGACCGGAGCCAAGGCGGCAACTCGGACGATGATGAGGAATCGAAGTCGGCCGACTCGGAATCCGAACTGGCGAACTGGGGCGGGAGGACTCGAACCTCCAACTTCCAAAGTCGCGCGGCAAACGCGCTCCGCATCGCACCAAGCGAGACAAGAAGTTAAGCGATGCCTCGGACGCCGAACAGACGCACGCCGAGCGGAAGACCGACCCCGAAACCGTCACCAAACCGTCATCGGCATCCGCGCCTAGAAGACGTATCTGACACTGAGCTCCATTTGCCACCGCGATGCCAGATCCGCCGCCTGGCGAAGCTTTGGGAGTGGCGGCACCTGGTATACTCCGCGCCCCGCACCAGCATCGTAACCCGCCAACTGCAGGATAGACAGCGTGGGCGGGTTACCAGCAGTGAAGCGAGACTGTCCCCATCGTCGATCGAGCAGGTTGAGCACGTTGTAGACGTCGGCCGTCAACTCGAGGGAGTGGCTCGAGACCGTCCGAAACGCCTTCGTCAGGCGCGCGTTGAGCATCCCGGACCACGGATTGCGACAGCTGTTGCGCGCGAGGATCCTGCCGCGCTGATCCCGCAGGCAAGGCTCGGCCCGGATGAAGCCGTCGAGCAGGGCATAGACCGAGTCCTGCTGCGCCGCGGTCCCGAAGCCGGGTGCCGCACCGTTACCGTCGAGCTCGATGTCGGTGCGGTCGCGTGGCACATAGACGATGTCGTTGAAGAACGGCTGCGCGGTGCCGATACCGTCGGCGTTGGCATCGCCCGTGACGGTGTACGTGAACGGCATTCCCGACGAGCCGGCGTACAGGAGGGAGAGTCGGACCTGGTACGGCAGCCGTGCGGCAGCGCTCAATTCGAGGCGGTGCGGGATCTCGAAGTAGGATGTCCGCAAGCGTCGACCTTCCAGGGTACCATCGAGTGGCGTGTTCTGCAGGTTGGGCCGTGCCTGGAAGTTGGCGAGGGACATGCGGTCCTGGGCCCGTGTGTGCGCGTATAGCGCGTTCAGCTCCACACGATCGCCAAGCCGCTTGCGCATTTGCACGGACAGCGTAAGCGAACGGTCGCCGCTCCGGTCCGACACTCGGACGACTTGGCCCAACGTCGGTGTCAGCCAAGCGGGCGTCGCGACCCCAGTCGCTGCGCCGATCGTCCCATACAGCGGGCGATTCCCCTCCCCCTGCGCCACGCCGACGGGCGCGGGTAGATTCGCGGCGCCGTAGTACCACTGATGAGCCGCGTGGGTGTACAAGAGGTCCACAGTCACCACCTCGTCCCCGGGCAGCCGATGATCCAGGCCGAGGGACATCTTCAGGGTCTGGGGAAAAGGCACATTCGCGTCGAAGTAACTGAGCTGCGGGGTCGGTGCTGCCCCATTTGCGCAGACGGTCGGCTGGTTCACGGGGTCGAACGCCGGGGCGGCGGCTCCGACGCAGAGCAGGAACAGCTGCTGCGTCCCCTCGTCGCGGTACGCGCTCCCGAGCCACGTGTACGGCGGACGACCGCTGAACAGGCCAATGCCCCCGCGCAGAAACGTGCGCCCAGCCCCCCGCAAATCGTAATTGAGGGCCAACCGGGGCGACCACAGCGGCTTCCCCCCTGGCAAGCGTCCGGTGTCGGCCCCGAGCGAGTCTTTGAGCGGGACATACGTGGCGCTGCCGTCCGGCAGCACCGGAAGCTCCATTCGCAAACCGGCGGTGAGCGTGAGGCCGCGTGCGGGCTGCCAGCGGTCCTGCACGTACAGGCCGAGCTGGCGCGCGTGAAATACGACCACGCCGGTACGCGACGGACCGGGGAGCGTGCGCTCGTAGTGGAACGCGCGCCCCGCTGCGAGCGAGTCGAGGTGGCGGAATCTCCATAGTCCGGCGCCCCCGAGCAGCTGGCCATCCTCGAAGCGAAGCATTTCAACGTGCGTGCCCAGTGTGAGGACGTGCACCCCGAAGGCGGCGCTGAGATTCTCTTGGACCTCGAATGCGTCCTGTCCGAAGGAGGTTGGACAGGTCATTCCGGTCCCGGCCATCAGCACACCCTGATCGGCGTTGACGTTGATCTGCGGGTAGGAAACGTTCGGCCGGCACGCATCGCGCAGCCGCAGATGGCTCGCGATCAGCTCGCTCGACCACCGGCCCGCGAGCAAGCTCGTCCAGATCAGCCGGGACGCGTTGACGGTGGCAACATCACGCTTCCCGGTCGAAGAAAGCCAGTAGAACCGGTAGGCGCGATCGATGAACCCCGAGCGGTCGCCGTCGCTGTAGTGATGCGACAATTCGAGTTGACTGTTCGTCGCCAGCTGGACGGTAATTTTGCCGAACACGTCCGTTGCGGGGGCGCGCCCGTTCGAGGAACTGAGCGTTCCGGGATCGAATCCGTAGGTGTTTCTGAGGATGTCCTGAAAGCGCGTCGCGCTGGCGTAACGGATCCCGATGTTCGCAAGGTCCGCGCCGCCTGCGGTATCCGCGATCAGCGGGCCGGGATCCGGAACGACGCGGTGCTGTGCGTCGACGCTCAGGAAATAGTGGGCGCGATCGTGCACGATTGGCCCGGCAATCGTCCCCCCATACTGCCAGGTGGTGAACCCCGCCACGGGATCTCCGGTCGCATCCTTGCCGACCAGGGCACCGTCGGCCAGATACGCGAACGTCGAGCCGTGCGTGGTGTTCGTCCCCGATTTCGTCACGGCGTTCGCGAGGCCACCCGCGAAGCCCCCTTGGCGGACGTCGAACGGCGCCACCAGCACCTGGATCTCCTCGAGAGCCTCGATGGCAATCGGCCGCGGCAGCGTCCCTCGCCCTGGGAGGCGCCCCGTGTACAGGTCGTGGTTCACGCCTCCGTCGATCTGGAACTCGTTGAGCAGTCGATTCTGGCCGCCGATGGCGATGCCTCCCGTGGGAGCTCTGGCCGACGAAGGGGACACGGCCACTTGCGGGCTCAGGGCGGTCAACGTGAAAAAGTCACGACCGAGATTCGGCAGCGTGGCGATCCGTGCCGCCGAGATGACCTCGGCGGGTCCGGTGCGGCTCGGGTTGAGCTGGGGATCAGCCGTGGCGTCGACCGCCACCGGCGCCAACTCGACGGCGGCCGGCAGGAGCGTGAACTCGGCGACGAGGCGCTGGTTGAGGGCGAGCACGATGCCGGTCCGGGCCTGGGGTGCGAACCCGAGGGCACGGACCTCGATGCGATAGGGCCCGCCTACTGCGACGTCCTCGAAGAGATAACCGCCGCGCGACCGTGTCGAGACTCCCCAGCGACGCCCATCCGAAAGGTTCGTGATGCGGACGCTCGCCCCTGCGATCGGCGTGCCGTCCTCACCCGCCACAGTCCCTTGAATCGCCGCCGTCGTGACGCCCTGCGCGTTCAATAGCCGCGGGAGAGATGCGAACGCAAGCAGGAGGAGCGGGTACCTCACCGCGCGCCGGCCAAGAGCCTTTGGAAGCGCGGCTGGCCCCGCAACGGGTCCCAGGTGGCATCGACTCGCAGCCACGCGGTGGTGAGATGCCCGGGGATCGACAGCAGATACTCGAGGCGGCCGATCGCCGCGTCGTACTCCCCGACCATCACATAAATGCGAGCCAGGTCCAGCACGCGATAGTAGCCTTGGTACGCCTCCTTGGTGACAGGGAGGAGCGCAACCCCCCGCTCACCCTCTTGGATCGCCTCTTGTTTGCGGCCGAGGCCGGCAAGAGCGATACCTAGCGCCGTATGCAGGCGTGCATCGTCTGGACGCTGGGCGACCCTCCCTAGCACATAGCTGCGTGCCGAATCGTAGTAGACGCGCGCCAACGCCCCGCGTCCCATCAGCCCATAGACCTGCGCGAAGAGCAGAGTCCTCGGCGCGAAACGCGCCTGCCCATCGAGCACCTCCGGCATTTCGTGCACGCGGGCGATGGCCTGGTCGTAACGGCGATCGAACAGTTCTACCATCACTCGTGTGTAGCGCATCTGCTGATTGTCGCTGACGCCGGCTGTTCTGGCCTGCTCAAACACCTCGCGGGCCCGTGGTGTGCTCCCGTCGCGCCGCAGATACAGCCACGCTTTCCAGTAGTAGACCTCCGCATTGTCCGGCGCTAACGCGAGAGCTCGATCGTACAGCGCTTCGGCGCGGGTGAAATCCCGCAGCATGTCGTAGACTTGCGCGTACTGGTTAGCCACGCCGTCGGAAAGGGGATCGAGCTGCAGCGCCTTGTCAAAAGCCGCCAGCGCTTCGGGCATTTTCCCCTGCCGCATTCGCAACACGCCTTCCGCAAGGAACACATGTGCATCGCTGGGCCGACTCGCCTCGACTACGGCGAATTCCCGCAGCGCGCGCTCGTAGTCCAACTGGCCCAGGAAGTAGTAACTCGCGAGGGAGTGATGTGCCTCAGGCAGTCCGGGATCCAGCTCGAGCGCTCTGTCGACCGCACGCTTGGCCAACGCGAGCCGCTCCGGCGAGCGGTCCCAGTAGCGCATGTAAATGCGGGAATGCACCCGCGAGAGCATGGCGTACGCCAGCGCGAATTTGGGATCCAGCGTCACGGCCTTTTCGTACATCCGGACGGCCGCGAGGTGGGTAGCCTTCGCCGACCCAGGACGTTCATAGTCGCTGCCGCGCAGGTAATAATGGTATGCCTCGATGCTGCGAGTCGGGATGCTCGCCAGCTCGCGGCGCTGCGGCTCCAGCAACCGCAGGTCGAGCGCCTGTACGACCTTCTGAGCGATGTCCCCCTGCACCCGAAAGATTTCGTCCAGCGGCTCGTCGTACACCTCCGCCCAAAGATGCGTGGCGTCCGCCGTCGTAATCAGCTGTGGGGTGACGCGGATGTGGGCCGCGCCTTGCGCTGACCTTTCCCAGCGGACACTCCCTTCCAGGACGTAGTCCACCCCCAGCTCCGCGCCGATCTCCCGAATCCCCTTCCGGCTATTTCTGTAGAGGTTGGCGCTGGTGCTCGCAATGACGCGCAAGTCGCCGATGGCGGACAACCGCGCGGTAATCTCCTCGGTGACCCCGTCCGTGAAGTACTGGTCGCCCGTGGGTCCGAGGTTGGCAAAGGGCAACACCACGAGCTTCTTCGGCTCCCGTGTGGTCTTGGCACTGTGGGCGCCGGCCAACTGCCCGATCAGGAGCCATCCACTCGCGAGGAGGCCGACAACGACCAGGGTGAGCCCGAGTGCAAGCCGCTTTCGGGCTGTCGGCGATCGCCGCGCCGCGACGTCTCGGCTCTCGTCCGACAGCGCCGGCCCAGGCGCTGCGACCCGCTCGCGACGGACCGCCGCGTCCGCAGACCTTGCCGCGTCCACTCGCTCCGCCGGTTGCCGCGTCCGGATTCCCTCCATGACCCCGCGGGTTTCAGCTGACGGCTCGACCTCGAGGTCGCGTCCGAGGCGCCTGGCGAATTCCTCGTAGGCCCGCACCGCGCCCGCCCGATCGCCCGCGCGGTCCAGCAGCTCGACCAAGCACCGCACCGCCGTCTCGTCGAACGGCGACAGCTCAGTCAGTCGCTGCGCCCAGCGTGCCGCCCCCACCGGGTTCCGGGCCGTGTCGTCTCGATCGATGAGGAGCTGGGCCCCCTCGCATGCGCGTCGGCGCACGCGTTCCCGCTCCTCATCGAGCCAGCGCTCGAATTCTGGCACCTCCGATACATGGAAGCCGTTGAACAAGCTCCCGCGATACAGCTCCAACGCCTGCTCCGCCTGTCCTGCCTCGAGCGCCGTCTCGAACTCACGGACGTCGCATGAAATGCCCTCCTCCCTGGTCCCCACCTCTTCTTCACCACGGGCCCGCAGCACCTCGCGCCCCAGCACTTGTCGCAAGGCGTGGACCGCCTGGTTGAGCGCGTTGCGTGCATGCGCATGGTCGAGCTCGGGCCAGAGTAGCGCCACGAGTGTGTCGCGTCGCTGGAAGCCCCACGGGCGGGCAATGGTGAGATAGCCGAGGAGGGCAAGGAGCTTGGGGCGCCGGAGAATTGCATCAAGCTCGCGGCCTTGCGAGTCCCTGAGCTCGACAGACCCCAGCATCCGGAAGCTGATCATGACGTGTTCCTCCGGGCCGGGCCCGCTCTTAGCCGTCAGCTAAGCGATGGCAAAGAAGCAGTACACCGGGCCGCCGCACTTTTAGAGAACATACGCCCTCCCTCGGGGGCCGCAATCGACGCGGCGCAACAATGACCGTGCCAGAGGGAAAGACGCTGCACAAACGGAGGTTTCATGTCGTTGCGTCACTATCACCTAGCTTGGCCGGTCTTGGCGTTGTCGTTCACAGCCTGCGAACGCACCCAGCCACTCGAGCCCGTCCTCCAGGCCAGTAACACGGGCGCGACGGGACCAACCGTCAACGCGCCATCGAACGTCGGCGCCGCCGCCGCGGACACGGCCCGGATCAACCTGTCGTGGCAGGACAACGCCGGCAACGAATCGGGCTTCGAGGTCCACCGCGCCACACCGTGGCCCAGCAGCGCGTTCACGCTGCGGGCCAAACTCCCGACGAACACGATCGCGTTCAGCGACACGGGTCTCACCAACAGCACTCAGTACTGCTACAAGGTGCGCGCCTTTCAGACGAAGGGCTTCAAGACGTATTTCTCGGCCTTCTCGGCCATCGCATGCGTCGCCACTGCGGCGCCACCCCCACCGCCGCAGCCACGTGCACCCAGCGGCGTCTCCGCGGCCCTGGTGCCCGGTATCAGGGTCCGGGTCCAGTGGGCCGACAACTCGACGAACGAGGATGGCTTTCGCGTGGAGCGCTCGGCTGATCAGGTAACGTGGGCGACGGTGGCGACCATCGGTCCGTCGAGTGACACCTCGGTGTCGTTCACGGACGACACATGGACCATCGAGCAACAGGCGTGCTACCGCGTCTTCGCGTTCAACGGCGCAGGCGACTCGCCGGCGGCCACTGCGTGCACGGCACCCTTGTTAGGTCCGACGAGTCTCACGTTGACCGACGGCGGGCTGACGTGGATCGACAACTCGTCGATCGAGGACGGTTACGAGGTCTGGTTCCGGTTCGGCCCGTACTGTTTGGTGCCCACCGCCCTGCTCGCCGTTCTTCCCGCCGACGCAACCTCCGCAACAACCTACTGGTATGGCGACTGCCCAGTCGTCAGTTACCTCGTGGCGGCCACGAAGGATGGCGCGTATTCGGCGTGGGCCGAGGTGGCAGTGCCGTGAAGGCCGACTTCCATCGAGTGGGAAGGAGACATCCATGAAGCGTCACGCATCGTGCATCCTGACCCTGTCCCTCGTCGGGCTGTCGCTCCAGGGTTGCCAGGACCATCCAGCGCTGACGGAGGCAGCGGGCCAGCGAATGCTCGCCGCGAGCGTCGCATCACCTGCATCCACCGGGCGCTTCATCGTCGTCTTCTCGTCCGAGCGTGTCCCCGCCGACTTTGGGGCACGCGTCGCGCAGCTCGGCGGCTCGATCGAGAACGCGCTCGACAGTATCGGGGTCGCCACGGTGACCGGGCTGTCGGACGCGGCTGCCGCCGAGTTGTCGGCCACAGCCCACGTCCGAGCCGTGGAGTCCGATGCAATCACTACTCCGCAGGGTGGGGAAGCGGCTGAGGACCTGCCTGAACAGGCCGCGAACGACATCGTCGCAGTGGCGGATGCGATCGCGTCGCCAACGGCCGCCCAGTTCTACGCGCGCCAGTGGAACCTGCGGGCCGTCTTCGCGCCCGAAGCGTGGGCGGCCGGCTACCTTGGCTCGCGCGACGTGAAGGTTGCGATCCTCGACACCGGCATCGACTACCTGAATCCGGACCTCGTCGGGCTCGTGGACCTCGTGCACTCGAAGTCGTTCGTGCCCGAGGACGTCATGCCGGCGCGCTATGCCGACCGGCTCCCGTTCAGCGACTTGTTTTGGCATGGCACGGCTGTAGCCTCCGTCGTCGCGAGTAATGCCAGGGTGCTCGCCGGACTGAACCAGTTCGTGACGCTCCTCGCAGTGAAGGTCGCCGACTCCACGAACAACCACACCGTCGGCCGGCTGATCAGCGGCATCGTGTACGCTGCCGACCAGGGCGCCGACGTGATCAACCTCAGCAGAGGCAGCGAGCGCCACAAGAGTCAGAGCCCGGGCTTTGTGGCGGCATTCGAGCGCGCCGTGAACTACGCGTTCCGGAAGGGGGCGCTCGTCGTCAGCGTCGCCTTCAACGACGCCGCCGACCTCGATCACAACGGCAACATCGTGCGGATGCCCTGCGAAGCCGCCAACGCGATGTGTGTCTCAGCCACCGGGCCGACCGGCGCGGCCGGCATCAATGGGCCGTGGGTAGACGTGGATGCAATCGCGCCATACAGCGCTTTCGGCCGCTCCGCCGTCAGCGTCGCCGCTCCCGGCGGCACCGGCGATGTGGGTCAATTCCGGAGAATGTGGGTGCTCTGCACGACGACCCCGACACAGACCACCGGTGCCCCAGCATGCCGCGCCCGCCAGCCCGTCGCGCAGGGCGCCGGTACGAGCTTCGCGGCGCCGCACGTCGCCGGACTCGCGGCGCTGCTGGTGGCGCAGCTCGGCCACGGAAATCCGGCGCTGATCCGCGCGCGAATTCTGCAGTCGGCAGACGACTTGGGCGACCCCGGGGTGGATCCTTATTACGGGAAGGGGCGCATCAACGTCGCACGCGCACTGGGACTGATCAATTGAGGGAGCAAGACTTCTTTCGCGGGAGGGGGACACCATGAACACGCTCCGCAGGTCCACGACGCTTCCTTTGGCAACTCTCGGTCTCCTGGTCGCGTGCGCGGGCAACGGACCGACCCCACCGCCCCAGGGGGTCACGGTGAGCGGATCGGTACGAGACCGGGTCGCCGAACCAATCGGCGGCGCGACGGTGCTCCTAGGCAAAAGCTCAGTGACGAGCAGCTCGGATGGGACGTTCTCGATTCCGGGCGTGGTGGCGCCCTATGACATCACCGTGATCCTAAGCGCCCAGAATACGGCGGTGATCTATAAGGGGCTCACCCGGTCGGACCCCGCGCTACTGTACCCCGACGTCGCGGCCGCGGAGCGGACCGCCACGATCAGCGGCACGGTGCCTCCCGCGGCTAGCAGCGTGACGGTTGTGCTCTTCGTCAGCAGCGGCCGCTACGCGTTCGGCGCAGGCCGTGCCGATGCGACGACCGGTCAGTACGCTTTCACGGTCCGGTGGCACGGCTCCTACGACACGGACCCGGGACAGCTTTCGCTGCTTCGGTTTCGGTGGACGACTGATGCTACGGGACTGCCGGCGAGCTATGACGGGTATGCGAGTAGACCAGTCACGATCAGTGCCGGAGGGAACTTCTCCAGCAATGACTTCGCCGCAACCGACTTGACCGATCCACCGGAGCAGAGTATCAGCGGGGCGATCGCCGTGCCCGCGAGCTACACGCTCAACGCCCGCCAGCTCTACGTCATTTTCGGGCGCGGCGCGCTGTACTGGGAAGAGAAAAATGCGTCCTCCAACGCGTTCACGTACACCGTGCCTGCTCAGGCCGGAGTCACGTTCGCCGTAGGGGCCGAGGCCCACGATGGTTCCTTGCGGTCGTCGTCCTTTTTTAAAGTGATCAGCGGAAACGCCAGCAACGTCGGCATCCCCCTGACAGCGGCCCCACAGCTCGCCTTGCCGGCGAACGGCGCCTCCGGTGTGGACGCCACCACCCCGTTCAATTGGAGTCAAGGAGCAGGAACCGGGGTGAACGTCGTCAACGTGTGGCCTGGCAACGGCAACGGCCCGAGGTACTTCGTGTTTACGGCGGCAGCGGACGCCAACATCCCGGACCTCGCAGCCGAAGGGATGGGCCTGCCGACGGGCGCGAGTTACTACTGGCAGATCGATAGATTCTTCCCCGTGGCGTCCGTGGACGCTGCTGCGGGGGAGAGCTTCCGACGCCTCATTACCGACGCGGACCGCGGGGACGTCGGCGAGACCATTTCAGAGCGTTTCGGCTTCACGACGAAGGCGGCCGCCGGCGCCGTCGCAGCGTCCGCGACAGCTCCGAGCGCGGCCGCTGCGACGGAGGGGCAACGTCGGGGATTACTGATGAGAGCGCCAATCCTGCCTGGCCCTCGCTAACGGCGCACACGCCGAGCGCGCGCGGCTGGGGCACCGAAACGGAAGCATCAGGCGAGCTTGAACTTGCAGAACTGGGGCGGGAGGACTCGAACCTCCAACTTCCCGGTTAACAGCCGGGCGGTCTGCCAGTTGACCTACACCCCATTGCACCGCAACCACCCTTCACACCGTCAACAGCCAATAGAAACCAGACGCACAGACGCACAGCGGTGAACAGGTGCCAGTGACGAGGTAAGCAAACGCCCCCGGGACCGCTCGGTGCCGGGGGCGCATCGTTCACTCACACCATGAACGCTACGCCGCCCGGTCCCTCGGATTCGAGAGGCTGGCGTTACGGTTGCCATTTGCGCCCAGACCGGCGAACGTCTGCATAGGGCCTACACACTACTACGACCCCCTCCCCCGAGCAAGGGGCCAAGCCCACGCGCATGACCCCGGACATCACCACCGCTACCCCCGCCGACCCGCCCGGGACCGTTCCGCGCGCGTGAGTGATTTCACGAGCCTGTCGCGGCGCGATTGGTTGACGCTCGCCGATCGGTTCTACGGCCGGCTCGATCGTACCCTCGCCGGCCTGACGCCCGACGAATGGCAGCGCCCGACGGCGTACCTCGGCTGGAGCGCGCGCGACGTCCTCGCCCACATGACGAGCGCCATGCCGGTCAACTTTCGCGAGGTCCTCGGCCGCGCGCTTGGGGGGAATCCGGGTGCTCCGCCGGAATTCGACACGTTCTCCCGCAACGCGCGGGAGGTGGATCGCCGCCGCACGGTACCGGTCGCGAGTCTCATGCGAGAGTTCCGCACCGAGCTGGAAGCAATCCTCCGGACCTATCGCGAGCTGAGCGACTCCGACTGGGACCGACCGGCTTGGTTCTTCGTTGGACGGGTTCGCGTGCGCACGCTGTTCCTGGCGCAATTCGCGGACAACGTGTTTCACGAGCGTGACCTGCTGATCGCCAACCGGAGATGGCCTGGCTTCGACCCGGAGTACACCGCCCCCCTTGTCGATTGGTTTCTCCGCGAGTTGAGACCGGCGACGTTTCGCCCGGAGCGGGCGGTAGGACTGCGGGCCGCGATGCGCTACCGGTTGCACGGCCCGACGGGCGGTGACTGGACGCTGACGGTGGCCGACGGTGCCTGCCGCGTGGAGCGCGGCGCGGACCGGCGCGTGGACGTGACCCTCGTCGCCGATCCCGAGGCGCTCGTGGCCGCCGCTCAGGCACGCGCCGCTCCCTGGGTCGGTCGCCTCGCGCGAACCGTGGACTGGATCCGCGGGCGCGCGCGCGCGGAGGACACCGTCGCCGCCATTACGGGAGCCGCGAGTCTCGCCACGGCCATAGCCCGACGCCGCATCCGCATTGGTGGCGACCGGAGGTTGGCCGCGCGCTTGAACCGCGCCTTCTGGCACTTCTGGCAGCGCACCGCGATGACGGCGGCGAATATCGCGAAGGGGTAGCGCACACGCACATGACGCCCGACATCACGCCCGCCGGTCCTGCCGACCTGCCCGCCATCCTCGAGTTGCTCACCGCGAGCAAGCTGCCGCGCGCCGGCATCGAGGACCACCTCGCCAGCACGCTGCTCGCGCGCGTCGATTCGGGCGTCGTCGGCACCGCGGCGCTCGAGCTGTACGGCAGCGCCGCGCTGCTCCGCTCCGTCGCCGTGGCGACACGGTTCCAGGGGCAGGGGCTGGGAGCCGCGCTCACCGTCGCCGCGCTCGATCTCGCCCGCCACCGCGGCGTGCGCACGGTGTACCTGCTCACCGAGACGGCGGGCCGCTTCTTCCCCAGGTTCGGATTCCGCCCGATCACCCGCGCCGACGTGGATGTGGCGGTGCGCGGCTCCACGGAGTTCACGACGGCCTGTCCGGCGAGTGCGCTGGTCATGCGAGCCGAGCTCACGGAATGAGCGGGCCCGGCTTTCGGGTGGCGCTCTGGTTACCGGTGTGCGCCATGGCGTTCGCCCGCCCGAGTTGGGGCCAGGAATCCGGGAGCGCCCGGTGGCGGCTGACGGGCGCCTGGCTCGCCGTGGGTCCTAACGCCCCGTTTCTCACGCGGCTGGGCACGAGACACCACGACGTATACGTGCTGGGCCTGCGGGCCGAACGCGCGCTGGTGCAGCACGGCGCGCTGCAGCTCTACCACACGGTTGACGCCCTTCCCCTCGCCGTCAGTACCGCCATGCCCGTTCGCTACGACGATGGGACGTGCGCCGGTGCCGCGCCACAGGACCAGGCCACCTGCCTCCAGTGGGTACCTCACTTCGGAACCGTGTACGGCTTTGGACTCGCTCCCGTGGGTCTGGAGCTGCGCTACGCCGCGCACCGACGGCTGCGCATCGTCGCGAGCGCAGCCGTCGGCGCGTTGTACTTCACGCAGCGGATACCCGACCCCATGGCCTCTCGCCTGAACTTCAGCATCACGGGTAACGTCGGGGTCCGGATTGCACCGGGGAGCCACCGCGCGATCGACGTGGGCTATCGGTTTCAGCACGTCTCGAACGGCGGCCTCGCGTTCAACCCTGGGATGAACACGCACATGCTGCAGGTCGGTCTGGGGGTGAGGTGACGAGGCGGAGAGCTAGTGCCTCATCCCGCTCTTCTCGGCAAACTCGCGCAGCGCGGTTTCCTGCTCGGGCGTGAGCTTCTCCGGGATCTGGACGTGGACCTCGACGTATTGGTCCCCTCGCCGACCGTTCCGCTCGATCCCCTGCCCCGGAATCCGGAACTTCTGGCCGTGCTGGGTGCCGGGCGGCACCTTGAGCACCACGCGCTTCCCGTCGAGGGTGCGCACCTTGATCTTCGAGCCGAGGAGGGCCTGCGCCAGATTGATCGGGACCACGCCGATCACGTCGAGTCCTTCGCGCCGGAAGAACCGGTCGGGCTCGACTTGAATCGCCACCACGATGTCGCCGCGACCCTTCGCGCCCTGTCCCTTGAGGCGAAGCCGCGTGCCGTCTTCGGTCCCGGCCGGGATGGTGATGGTCAGATGCTTCTCCTGCCGGACCTCGCCCGACCCCTGACAAGTGGGGCAGCGCTGCGAGGGTACCTTGCCGCGTCCGCGACACACGGGGCACGGCCGCTGCACGGTGAACCCGCCCTGGCCGAACGAGATCGTACCGCGCCCCCGGCACTCGGGGCAGGTCGAGAACGTCGCCCCCGGTGCGCCACCCGAGCCGCCGCACGTCGGGCAGACCTCGGGTAGCGTGAGCGTGACGGGGACCTTGCCGCCCAGCGCCGCGACCCGGAATGGGATCGCGATCGCCGTCTCGATCTCGTCCTCGTCGTCGAGCCGGGCCCCGGTGCCGCGCCGTCCAAAGATCGACGAGAACAAGTCTCCGAGCCCGCCGAACGAGCCAAGATCGGAGAGATCGAAGTCGACATCCGGACCCTGCGCAGAGCCCCCGCCCCCTCCACCGAACCCGCCCCGACCAGCGCCCGCGAAGGCTCCATAACGCCGCAGCTGGTCGTACTTCTTCCGTTTCTCCGCGTCGCTCAGCACGTCGTGCGCCTCGTTGATCTCCTTGAAGCGCTCGGCAGCCTGGGGGTTGTTGGGGTTTCGGTCGGGGTGGTACTGCTTGGCGAGACGGCGAAACGCCTTTTTGATCTCGTCGGTGGTCGCCGTCTCGGACACTCCGAGGATCTGGTAATAGTCTCTCTGTGAGGCCATCTACGTCCCGTCCCCGCTCCCCCGCCCCGCCTCTCCCTGCCATTGCAACACGATCACGCGCGCCGGCCGGAGGAGGGTCTCGCCCATCCGATATCCGGGCTGCAGCACCGCCCCCACGGTGTGATCCCGCGCGGGATGATCGGCCGATTGCGTGGTGACCGCCTCGTGCACGTGGGGATCGAACGGGACTCCCACCTGGTCGACCCGACTGACCCCTGCCCCCTCGAGTGCCTTCCACACCTTCCGCTCCACGATGGCCACTCCGTCGTGGATCGTCTTGGCATCGGTCTGTGCCGGATCGACGTGCGCGAACCGCGCCAGATCGTCGAGCGCATCCACCAGGCGTTGCACCAGATCGGCCTGCGCCCGCTGCCACAGCTCGGTGCGCTCCTTGACGGAGCGCTTCTTGAAATTGTCGTACTCCGCGGCAAGCCGGAGATACTTGTCCTTGGTGTCTCCGAGCTCTCCTTCGAGACGGACGACCGCCTCTTCCGAAGGCTCGATCAACGCCCCCGACTCCGCGCCCGCGGGCTGGTCGGGCGGCTGGGGCTGTTCAGGTTTGTCGTTCATATTCTTGCGCTTCATAAGCAATCGGCATGCCGTTCGAAATGCGCCGTTTTGGCTGGTCTCGAGTCCTGCCCAAGTACGGAACTGGCGATCAGACAAGAAGATAGCCGCGACATTCGGCGCTGTCGAGCCAGCGGGCGGTTACACCACGTCGGCGAAGAAGGCCAGGACGTCTCCGAACGCGGTGTCGCGCTGCGGGTCGTGCAACACCTCGTGATGCATCTCGGCATACCAGCGCACCAGCACGGCGCCCTTCAGGCTGTCGGCGAAGGCGCGCGCCAGATACGCGTCGACCACTCGGTCCTCGCCCGCGAGGAGAAACAGCAACGGCGTTTCGATGCGATGGCTGTCCGCCGGCACCGCGCGCTGCGCCCATTGGATCTCGCGCCACGCGCCGGGCGTCATCACGCCGTGTACCGCCGGATCGGCCGCGTACGCCTCGTTCACCGCCGGGTCGCGACTCAACGTGTCGGCATCGAGGCGGGCAGGCAGCGGCAGCGTAGGCCAGAGATCGGCAAACACCCGGCCGATGAGACGCTGCCAAGCCGGCGGCCGGAACGCGAGCCCGAGCCAGGGGGAGACGACCACGGCGCCGGCGATGGCGTCGCTCGGCTGGGTCTCCAGGTAGCGCAGTGCCACGAGCCCGCCGAACGAGGTGCCGAGCAACAGCTGGGGGCGGTCGGTCCGGAGTCGCACGACGCGGCGGAACGCCTGGAGGTCACCCAACAGTTGGCTGAAGCGCGACAGGTAACCGCGGCGGCCCCCCGAGCGGCCGTGACCACGCAGATCGAGGACGTAGCTCGAGTACCCCGCCGCGCACAACCGCTCACCGACGTCGCGCCATCGGCCGGCGTGATCGGACCAGCCATGCAGGACCAGCACCGCGGCGCGCGGCGTGGCCGGCTCGTACATGTCGTAGACCAAGAGCGTGCCGTCCGGTGCGGTGAGCGTGGGCATCTAGGTTTCCGCGAGCAGCCGACGGAGCAGGTCCAGTCCCGCCTGCGCGGCGCGACGGCGGACGTCGTCGCGATCGCCCGGCAGCACGCGCCTGAGCGCACGCGTGCTCGTATGCACCCGCGCCGCCAGCCAGACCGTCCCAACGGGCTTCTCGGGTGTGCCGCCTCCCGGGCCGGCGATGCCGGTCACGGCGATCGTGCAGTCGGCCGAAAACAGGCGCTGCGCCCCTTCGGCCATCGCCCGCACGGTTTCTTCGGAGACCGCGCCGTACGCCTCGAGGGTCTCGAGCGGCACCTTGAGTGCGGCGGTCTTGATCACGTCGGCGTACGCGACGACGCCGCCGATGAAGGTATCCGAAGCGCCGGGAACGTTGGTGATCCGCTCCCCGATCATCCCGCCCGTGCACGACTCCGCCACACCCAGTCGATGACGCTGCCTTCGCAAGGCTTCCAGCAGCACGGCGGCGAGGTCGGCGTCGTCTTCTCCGTAGGTGTGCTCACCGACGGCGGCCTTGAGACGCTCCACGACGACGCCCAGCCGCGCCTCCGCGTCCGTGGGCTCGAGCCCCCACGCGGTGACCCGCAGGTCCACGCCGTCGACGGACGGGAGGTAGGCGAGCGTGAGGGGTGCGATCTCGGGTTCGATGGGGCCGACGCGCTCGGCCAAGGCCGACTCCGACACACCCGTGGTGCGCAAGGTGCGTGACCGCACGACCCGGCGCGCGCTCCCCTGCCGGGTCACGATTCGGGGGAGCACCTCGTCCACCAGGAGCCCGCGCATCTCGCGCGGCACGCCGGGGAGCAGCACCACCACTCCGCGCGCGTCCTCGACCCAGAGCCCGGGTGCGGTGCCGCGTGGATTGGAGAGAATGACCGCGCCTTCGGGAACTTCGGCTTGCGTGCGGTTGACGGCTGGCATCGGACGGCCCATCCGATCGAACCGTGCCTGGATGCTCGCGAGCAGGCGCTCGTCGAGCACGAGCCGACGACCGAATAGCTCCGCGACGACGGTCTTGGTCATGTCATCCCGTGTCGGCCCGAGGCCACCGGTGGTGATCACGAACCCCGTGCGATTCAGGGCTTCGGCCACGCTGGCGCGGATCGGCTCGGGCCGGTCGGCGACGGTGGTGCGGCGCACGATCTCCGCCCCCGCGGCGGCGAGCGCCCGGCCCAGCTCGGCGGCGTTCGTATCCACGGTGTAGCCAAGCAGCAGCTCGGTGCCGATGGTGAGGACTTCGACGTTCACCCGCCGCCCTTCAGGACGGCGCGATAGCGATACAGATACACGATGAGGGAATACACGGTGAGCAGGATGGCGCCGGCCAGCGTCACGGCGACGAACCACCCGTGGAACTTGTTCCAGGCCTCCTCGAGCCGCCCCGTCCAGCCGTGGCGCAGCAACGCGTCGCGCCAAGCGAACCACGCGATCGTCGCCCCGATGAAGACGTTCTGCACCACGGCTTTGAGCTTGCCCGCGCCTGCGGCCGGGATTACGACGCCGCGCCGCTTCGCGAAAAACCGAAACGCCGTGATGAGGATCTCGCGTCCCACCAGGAGCAGCGCCACCCATACCGGCAGGCTGCCCCACCAGGGAATCCCGTACAGGATCGTCGGGTGGCGCGTGAGCCAGAAAATGGGGATGAGCGTGGCGAAGAGCAGCAGCTTGTCCGCGACCGGATCGAGCAGCTGGCCGAGCTCGCTCACCTGGTTGCGCCGACGCGCCAGGTAGCCATCCACCACATCGGAGGCCCCGGCCGCGAGGAAGATGAGGAACGCGATGACTTTGGGCCAGTACCCCTCGATGAAGGGGAGCAGCGCGATGACCGGCGTGAGGCAGATACGCGCCAGCGTGAGGATGTTGGGGAGGGTCCAGCGCATGAGCCCCCCCCTAGCTCAGCGTCTTCAAGACCAGCTTGCTCACCGTCTTCAGGGTGTCGAATACGCCATCGCCGCGGACTGCCACGGCCTCGAGGTAGGGCGCCCGGCCGATCCATTGATTGTCGACCCGCTCGATCAGGTTCTCGCCCGCATGCATCGGATCGGGGGTGACCTTTTGCTGCGCCCCGTCTTCGATGGGCCAGCCCGGGTTCAGGGAGGCCTGGAGATCGCGGATCGGCGCGGCATTCGGCAGGTCGCGTTTGTTGTACTGGATGATGAACGGAATCTTCGTCAGGTCGTAGCCGTATTCCGACATGTTATCGTAGAGGTTCTGCATCGATTCGACGTTCGCCTCCATCCGCTCGATCTGGCTGTCGCCCACGAACACGATTCCGTCCACGCCCTTGAGAATCAGCTTGCGGCTCGCGTTGTAGTACACCTGGCCCGGCACCGTGTAGAGGTGGAACCGGGTCTTGAAGCCGCGGATGGTGCCCAAGTCGACCGGCAGGAAGTCGAAGAACAGCGTGCGCTCGGTCTCGGTGGCGAGCGAGATCATTTTGCCGCGCGTATTGGGCGACACTTTGCCGTAAATGTGCTCGAGGTTGGTCGTCTTGCCGCCCAGGCCCGGGCCGTAATAGACGAGCTTGCAGTTGATCTCGCGGGACGCGTAGTTGATCATCGACATGGGACGCGCGTCCTCTCAACCGAAGAGTTTGTCAATTTCGTCTTCCGCCCCCTCGAGCAGGCCCTTTTCGGGCGCCGTCGGGCCCGCGCCCACGCGATTGAACATCTCCTCGAAGACTTTGTTCAACCGCTCCACCGCGCCCTTGCCCTTGAGCTTCACGAGGCCCAGGGTGGTACGCTGGTCGAACAGCACGACGAGGATCACGCGCTTCGCCACGTCGGCGAGAAACATCGACTCCTTCTCCCCCTGATGCACCAGGGAGGCGAACTCGTTCTCACCGATCATTTTGGCGAGCTGGTCGTTGGCGCTGAAGTCGGCGGCGGTGAGAGAGGCGAAGGCGGTGGCATCGAACTGCGGAGGCTCGCCGACGGTCGCGACCAGCTGCCCGGCGCGGTCGACGAGCAGCGCGCAGCGCGCGTTCGAGTCACGAAGGAACGCCTGCAAGTGCTGCTGGATCTGCTTGAAGTCGTTCTCGGAGAACGACCAGCTCGCCGCACCCGCCATTACGTCCCCTCGGGTCTGTCGGACTCGGCCATGTCGCGCCGGGCCAAGAGCGCCTGCGCGATGGTCACGCCGTCGGCATACTCGAGATCCCCGCCCACGGGGAGCCCCCGCGCGATGCGGGTCACCCGGACGCCCGTCGGCTTGAGCAGCTGTTGCAGGTACGTCGCGGTGACCTCGCCCTCCATCGACGGGTTCGTGGCGATGATCACTTCCCGCAGCCCCGCGCCTCCCCCATTCGCCACCCGTTCCATCAAGCGCTCGAGGTGCAACGCCTCCGGACCCACGCCTTCGAGCGGGGAGAGCCGGCCGCCCAGCACGTGGTAGCGGCCCCGAAACCGTCCGGCGCGCTCGATGGCCGCCACATCCGAGGCTTCCTCCACGACGCACAGCACACTCGCGTCGCGGCGCGGGTCCCGGCAGATCGCGCACGGCTCTTCATCGGTGAGCGTGCCGCACTCGCCGCAGGCCCTCACTCGGGCCCGGACGTTGCGGATGGCCTCCGCCAGGCGCGTGGCGGTCTCCGCGGGCTGCTTCAACAGGTAAAACGTGAGCCGCTGCGCCGTCTTCCGTCCGATCCCGGGGAGCTTCGCCAGCTCCGTCACGAGATCTTCGATGGCCGACACGGCGGATTATAGCGGCAGCTGAAACGGGAACGGCAGGCCCGAGGCGAGCTTCTTCACCTCCGCCTGGTACAGCTCGGCGGCGCGCTGCTGCGCCTGCGACACGGCGGCGAGCACGAGATCCTCGAGCATTTCCACATCCCCCTGGGCGATCGCCTGGGGGTCGATCTTGATGGCGCGGATCTGGCCCCGCCCATCGGCCGTGGCGGCCACGATCCCGCCACCTGCCGTACAGGTCACCGTCTGCTGGGCCAGCTGGGACTGGATTTCCGACAACCGGAACTGCATCTGCTGCCCCAATTGGAGCAGGTTGGATAAATCCGCCATACGTCGAAAGTTACCCCTCGCCGAAACGGGTGGCAAGCTATTCCAACAACTCCAAATCTAACGCGTCTACGGCGGCGTTGAGGCTGGGATCTTGTGCCCGCAGCGTCTTGAGCCGCTCCGCGCGAGCCCCTTCCTCAGTCAGCCGGCCGGGTCGCCGGGCCGACCGCTCTCCGCTCTCCGGTCCCTGGAGTTTGACGCGGACGGCCTCCGTGAAGAATCGTCCCACCAGCCGCGCGAGCGCCTCCCCCTGTCGCGCGAGCCCCTCCGCATGCACCGGATTCGTGTCGAGCAGGCGTATCGTGACCGCTCCCGCCTCCACACCGGCAACTTCGGTGACTAGCAGCAGCGCGCCGAGCATCGGGCTTTGGGCGCGGGCGTCCTCAACGATCCGAGGCCAGAGGGCGCGGAGGCGATCGAGCGTTAACGGACCCTGCTCCGGGGGGACAGCCGGGGAGACGGCCCGTGGAACTGCCGGGGAAGGGGGAACGGAAGCGGCGTCCCGCAGTACCGGCGCTGGGTTGCCCTTCCCCGGCTGTTCACCCTTCCCCGGCCTCTCCCCCGGCCGTTCACCGAGAGCCTTGATGACCGCCTCGAGTTCGACCGTCCGACTCATCATCGCCCACCGAAGCAGCAAGAGCTCCACGGTGAGCCGCGTGTTGCCGCTGGAGCGGAGCTGGGGCTCCATCTCCGACAGCACGGCCAGCAGCCGCACCACATCGGGAGCGGGGAGCCCTAAAGGAGTCCCTGACGGTCCCGGCGAGCGGTACCGTTCGATCAACGCCAGCATCGCCTCCGTGAACCCCTCTGGTTTGCCGCCGAGATTCCCCAGCAGCACGGCGCGCAGAACCTCCCCCGCTCCGGCGACGAACTCCCCGAGATCGGCGCCCGCATGTACCAGCCGCTCCACGAGCGGAAACACGGCCTTGGGGTCGCGCTCGGACACGAGGCGCAGCAGCTCGCCATAGACGTCGTCCGAGATCAGGCCGAGCACCTCACGCACCCGGACGGCGGTGACGGGCCCCTCGCCGAACGACACGACCTGGTCGAGGATCGAGAGCCCGTCGCGCATTCCGCCGTCCGCGCTCTTGGCGATGAGGTGCAGCGCGTCGTCGTCCGCGGCGAGCCCTTCAGCCGTGGCCACATGCCGCAGGCGATCGGCGATCGCGCGGGGACCGATCCGCCGGAAATCGAACCGCTGCAGGCGTGAGAGGATTGGGGCGGCGCTCTGCGCGATCTTCTGCGGCTCGGTCGTGGCGAACACGAACACGACGCGCGAGGGCGGCTCCTCGAGAATCTTGAGAAGCGCGTTCCACGCCTCGCGCGTCAACATATGGGCCTCGTCCACGATGTACACTTTGTGGCGACCTTCCGCGGAGGCGGCGTACATGGCGCGCTCACGCAGATCGCGCGCGTCGTCCACGCCCCGGTTCGAGGCGGCGTCGAGCTCGACGACGTCGAGGTTCGCGGCGCCGGTCCAGATCCGGGTGCAGGAATCGCACTCGCCGCACGGCTCACCCGCCGGCGCGCCGGCCGCACCGCGCCGCTCGCAGTTCAGCGCCATCGCGAGGATGCGGGCGGCGGTGGTCTTGCCCACGCCGCGGGGACCCGCGAACAGGTACCCGTGCGCGACCCGGTTTCCCGCCACGGCGCCACGCAGCGCGGCGGCCACGTGATCCTGGACGAGCAGATCGGAGAACTTCTTGGGACGGTATTTGCGGGCGAGGGCGATCATGCGGAGCAATCTAACGCGGAAGTCGGAACGCGGTGTCAAACGCGGAACATCAAGGCCACCGTCGCGCGGCACGAAGGCTCCCTCTCTGTTCCGCGTTCCGCGTTCCCACTTCCGCGTTTGCTGTGAAATGCCCCAGGCACCCCGCAGCGACGCCCGACATCGCTTAGCGCTGCTCCCTGCGAGGGCCTGACGCGGTTCACGAGTGGACGACCTGCGGACCTGGGGCTCTCAAAGCTAGTCAGGCCGTGAACCGGAGAACAGGGACAGACGCACAGGGGTGAACAGACGCACCGGTCAGGGACAGAGCGCAATGCCGGGTGGCGGCTGTTTCGCCACGGTGACGCTCAGGTCCCGGCGCTGCCCTGACGCGACGATCACGAGGCTCGTCGAGCCCTCGTCGCGCGGCTCGACCCGGACCAGGGTGCCCGAGGCGTCGGTACCCACGAATGCGATGCGCAGCACACCGCGGTCCCCAGGCGCGGCCTGGAGACCCGTGACCGGCGCAGCGTTGGCAAACCCGTCCTGCGCCGAGACCCGCAGCACCACAACGCCGCGCGGAGCGAACGCGACTCGGGCGCCGAGCATCGCGTCCCCGCAACGCACCGCGAGCTGCACCGCAGGCCCCGGCTCGGCATACAGCGTGGCCTGTCGCTCGATCGCGCCGACCGTCGCGCTCACCTGCACGGGGCCGACCCTCGGCCCCAGCGTCAGGTCCACCTCCACGTGACCGTTCGTATCGGTCACGAGCCGCGTCGCCGTGAGGTGTCCGTTCGTCGCCCCCAGGCGTACCTCCTGCCCCCCGACGGCGGCGCCGACCGTATCCCGCACCTCGAACAGGAGGGCATGTGTCGGGCGCATGCCCACGGCGGCGTGCTGGCCCACGCCGAGCACGAAGCCGGTCCGCACACCCGAGACCGGCGACCGAGGGACGGGCAGAGGCGCCGGCGTGGCGACGGGCGTCGGCCGCGCGGGCGTCGGCGCCGGGCGCGGGGCTCCGCCGCGGCGGACGCACGCATCGATCTCCCGGAGCACCACGGGACCTGCGCCCAAGGCGACGAAGTCGGCGCGATCCCGCCCGCTCGGGGTGAAGCTCAGGCAGTTGCGGCGGATCAGGGCCGCCAGCTCGTCGGGGGCCAAGGTCACGCTCGAGAGCAGGCGGACGAGGTCGGTCTTGCGCAAGCGCTCGCCGCCCTGCAGCGCGACGACCAGCACCAAGAGGCAGGCTACGGCCGCGGGCATCCCGATTGCTCGAACCGGCGCTCCACCGAGTCCACGCCGGCGTACAGCGTCTGGTCGCGAGCGGTGTGGGCGGCATCCAGTACCCCGGCACCGCGCCGAGCGGTGTTGTACGCGATCCAACGGTTTTCCACCGCCGCCAGGCCGCGCGCCAGCCCGGCGCAGGGCAACTGGCCCCGGGCGAATAGTGTGGCCCGCTCGCCGAAGTTACGCACGACCTGCGACAGTGAGTCGCCGACCACGTCGAGGTGCGCGAGGGGCGCCGGCGGCGACGGAGCCCGTTGCAACGGTGCGGGGCGCCCCCCCCCCGGAGCGGGGACAGTCGCAGGCTGCGTGGCGGGGCGCGATGGAGGCTGCGCGCGACGCTGCGGCTGAGGGACGGACGGCGCCCGCCGGAGCTTTGCCTTGAGAGCGGACACCTGCCCGCTGATCGTTGACGAGATCGCCGACCACTTGCCCGTGATCGTGGACCACTCGGGGAGCGGCAGCTCCGGCTGGAACCACCAGTAGGCCCCGGCACCGCCCACGGCGATCAGCAGCAGGAACACCGTCACCCACAGTCCCTTGCGATGCCTCCCGCGCCGGCGCCGGCGTGGGACCGGCTGCAACGGCTCCTCGGCTGCCTCGGATTCGTCGCCTGAATCACGCTCCTCGAATTCGTCAGGCCATATTGGCGCGGCCGCGCCCTCCTGTTCGGTGGCCATCGGCTCGACGGGGTCCGGTTCGGGCTCGACTTCCGGCTCGGGCTCGGGCTCGGGTTCGAGCTCGGGCCGGAGCGCCGGTCGCGGCCGAGGCGTGTCCCGTCGGGGCGGGGGCGACGGGGGCCACGGGGGCGGCAGGGGCGGCGGCATGTCCTCGGCGGCGGTGAGGA